>Ga0233432_10000865_pt1 | contig 29111 bp, 22 predicted proteins | sample SI_122_August201_6_FD_179870 | JGI IMG/M metagenome (GOLD analysis project Ga0233432, IMG submission 179870) | Seawater microbial communities from Saanich Inlet, British Columbia, Canada - SI_122_August2016_10_MG | ecosystem: Environmental > Aquatic > Marine > Inlet | place: Canada: British... | reverse complement strand
CCGGCGAGCTATACCCACTTCCTGGACTCGAGTAGCCACCACCAGAAGACTGATAGTTTAATGTTCTATTTAGAGTGATCGGTGGGTTATGAAGATTTCCACTTTGATCGAGCAGGGCGACATAAACAGTTTTGTTTCCATAGGTTTGTCCGGAGAGGAAGTTCGATTTAGTAGAAGTCCCGGTAACCTGAGTTCCTCCATGGGGAGAACCATAACCGGGGAATCCTGAATCGATCCGGTATGCCCAGGTTGGCGTTTGGTATCCACCCCCGTTTGACTGGTAGTTAATATAGACATGAAGGTTGTCATTGTTTTCCAGCACCGTAGATCCAGAACTAGGAGAGGTTATTGAAATAGTGTCTACGGTAGGCGCATTAACAGCATTAATGTTATTCGAAGTAATATAATTCAGGACAGAAGAAAGGGTGGGGTAGGAGGAATTGGTTCGGTAGAATTGATTGGCACCGAAGTCCACCCAACTCCCGTTTGTCTGAACAACAGGTCGAATTCTAAGCTCCAGTTGATTGGAAGCGTTCATTTCTTCAACTACCTTGTAATTTCCTGCTACTATATTTGATGAGTTAACCAACGAGGTTAATTGAGAAGCATTCAAGTTGTAGACGGGAACAAATCCACCACTTGGTGAGGCGACATTCATACTTTGAGACATTGTTGTATGGTTTGTACAGTAATAGACAAGGGTGCTGTTAAAATCTTGGGGAATATCAACAATGATTTGATGGCCATTCCCGGCCGAGCTGAGGGGACCACCGTTGACGATGGGAGAACTGACCCCATGGGAGGTGCCAATCATAAAGGGGTGAGAACCGGAGATATTATTAGATGTAAAAAGATACCGGGATCCTTTATGGAAAGCAAAACTGGCCATGTCCGGATTGTTACCCAGCGAATCAGTAAAAGTGTAGTAAGGGGCTCCAAACTGTCCACCACTGACCGTAAAAGTCTCGGCAAAGGGAACCGGTTGCTCGGAAAGACGGGCGACTCCGGACGAGAGAATTTGTGTGGGAGTGTTTCTTTGGGTGGTGGTTCCGTCCCCCAGTTGTCCGGAATTATTCATTCCGAAAGAATGGAGTGACCCGTCCGATTTGAGAACAAGAGAGTGGTAATATCCGGCGGCAATTTGAGAAACTCCGGCGGCAAGAATTTGAGTGGGTGTGTTTTTGTTGGTTGTAGTTCCGTCCCCCAATTGTCCGAGGTGATTCTTTCCAAAAGTATGTAGGGACCCGTCGGATTTCAAAATGAGTGAGAGGGAACGACCGGCAGCAATTTGAGAGACTCCGGAACCGGAAGGGAGAATTTGTGTAGGGGTGTTTCTTTGGGAGGTAGAACCGTCCCCTAGTTGACCATAATGATTAGCTCCGAAAGTATGGAGTGACCCATCCGATTTGAGAATTAAAGAATAGTTATCACCTGCGGCGATTTGAGAAACGCCAGAAGGGAGAATTTGAGTGGGTGTGTTTTTGTTGGTTGTAGTTCCGTCCCCCAATTGTGCGTAGTCATTCCTTCCGAAAGTATGGAATGATCCATCCGATTTGACAATCAGGGAGTGATAATTACCAGCGGCAACTTGAACGACCCCGGAAGCAAGAATTTGAGTGGGTGTGAATTTGTTGGTTGTAGTACCATCCCCCAGTTGTCCGTAGTCATTCCTTCCGAAAGTATGGAGTGACCCATCCGCTTTGAGAATCAGGGAGTGGTTTTGACCTGCGGCAATTTGAGAGACCCCGGAAGCAAGAATTTGGGTGGGAGTGTTTTTGGTGGTAGTGGTTCCGTCCCCCAGTTGTCCGTAGTCATTTCTTCCGAAAGTATGGAGTGATCCGTCCGCTTTGAGAATCAGGGAGTGGTATTGACCTGCGGCAATTTGAGAGACCCCGGACGCAAGAATTTGAGTGGGAGTGTTTCTTTGGGTAGTAGAACCATCCCCCAGTTGTCCGTAGTCATTACTTCCGAAAGTATGGAGTGAACCATCCGCTTTGAGAATCAGGGAGTGAGAGGCCACATTTGCAAAAACAGAAGAACCGACCAAGAACGAAAAAAACGATATGAAAACAAGAATAATCCAGTTATTCCAAAATGAGAACAAATTCCTAATAAATGTTGGGAGAATATTTATATAATCACATTGTATTAGAAGAGTAATAAATACAAATTAAATATATCTTACAAAAAAGTTTGAAAACTTTCTAAAAATTAGAGCTTTTTAATCCGTAAATTCCTAAAATACAGGTTGTTAGGTACGCCATGATCCTGCAGACCAATGTAGCCAATAATCGGTCGATCGGATACACCGGTCAGTTTTCCCTTTCCGGCACTATCCATCCAATGGTTTATAATTTGCTCACCGTTTAAATGAATGATGAGTTGATGACCCTGACATTGAATTTTCATTTGGTTCCATTCGCCGGGTTCTTTGGACATATTAAACCTTGGCCCAACAGTGCGGATTATGCCACCATGGTCATGATGGCCCATTTGATTATCCGCTTTGCCGGATGAGTCCAGAATCTGGCATTCAATTCCAGTTTTAACCGGATTTTTTGGATCCCCAATGCGAAAGAAGACCCCGCTGTTTCCCTTGGGAGGATATTTGTATTCCAGGGTAAGGATAAAGTCTCCGAATTTTTCCTTGCTGATTAAATAATCCGAATACCGCTGCCAGCCTTCTTGTCCAAGTTTGGGTTGAATGAGAAGGGATCCATCTTTTTGCGGAAGCCAGTTCCCGGTGGTTTGCCAGTGAGAGAGGTCTTTTCCATCAAAGAGAGAAATAAATCCATCGCTCCCTTTTTTCTCAGGATTAGCCAAGCAGAAGGAGGAAAGAAGTAGACCCAGGGATAACAATCCAAGAAAATTCATGCGTGGGGAAAATTATTTTTTAACCATTTCTTTTATCTTTATATTTTTCCAAGCCACTTCGTAAGGACCAGATCCTTTTTTGATGGAATGTACTTGTAAGCCAATGAAGCCTTTGGGGTGGGATTTATGTTTTTCCTTGTCTGTGAGATTGGAAACCTGATTTCCATTTACCCAAGTTTGAATACAGGGACCTTTGGCAACAATTCGGTATTGATTCCATTCACCATTTTTAAAGTGTTTATGGGGAGTGAGATCACTTTTGGGAGTCATCCATCCACCCATTGCTTCGCCGTATACATATCCGGATTCGGCTCCGTTTTCCTTAGTGGCTTCAATTTCCACCTGTGGTCCATTCACTCGGCCAAATTTATCACCGCGGGCTTTTTCTTTATTATCCAACTCTTTGGTTTGGGAGCGAATTTGCACCCCCGAATTTAATTCGTCATTGATCAATTTGACCTGGAATTGGAGTTCAAAATCACCGTATAATTTATCGGAGCAGAGAAAGGAATTGGGGCTGCCTTCCTTGGTTTTGCCAATGATTGTACCTTTTTCCACCCGGTAATCTGCTGTTCCATTGAGCTGGGTCCATCCGTCCAGGGTCTTTCCGTCAAAGATAGAAGTCATTTCTGCTTTATGGTGCTTGGCAAAAAGACTGGTTGTTAATGAGGTTAAAAGAATGAGGAGTGAATATTTTTTCATGTTTTTAAGGATTTATTATTTTTTATCTGTCTAAAATTAAGCGTATTATTTCTGCTTCTTTTTTGGTTTGCGACGGGATTCAGCATGTTCTTCCGGTGTCATCCATGGACCGGGGGTAAAAGTAATGTCTGCCTTGGTGGGGAGTTTAACCCGGTTGGTTTTGTCTCCATAATCGTCGAGGTTTTCGTTAAGCTCGTCTTCGGTGACTGGATAAGTTGGCACGCCGGATGGGGGAACTTTTTCCCCAGCGATCCAAGCAATAGTGTTGAGGACGAGTTGACGGTATCCGTCAATGGCCCAGTTTCGATGATGGTGGCCACCGGTAAAACCAGCCCCCCGCCCGCCCTCCGACCGGGTAATTCCCCAGAGCAGGGACTGGGTCTTTCCTTTTGCTAGATAGGCTGCGCGGGTCCAGATGTTATTGATACGGAGCAGGTTTTTCTCGCTTGGAGTGGCAGCACCCAAGTTCAGGGAGTCGGGATGGAGTTTGATATTGAAGTAAAATTCATCCACCGCCGCAATAGGTCCAACTCCACGGGCAATTTCATGGCCTTTTTTAGGCTTTATATTTGCCCGCCAGAATGGATTAACCGAGATCCCATTCTCGAAAAAACCTCCGATCCAGGGAAGGTAGTATTTTTCGCCCTGTTCCACACTGGGATGAACTGCATAGTGCATAAAGAGAACACCGATTTTTTTCTCTTTGACTAATTGGTCCATTTTTTCCCATCCGTTCCCAATCACTTTGGTACCGTCGGCATAGATCACGATCGCATCCGCGTCATCAAGAATGGAGTTATCTTCCGGCCATCCCGAGTGGACATCAGCTTGCAGGTTTACTTTTTCCTGGGCATTGATATGCTTAGCCAATAAATGGGAACCTGCCTGGAATTCATGATCCCCGGATGCATGGCTACGGGCACCGTAGAGGAAAACAACCTTTGCCGAGTGCAGATTACTTAGCAACAACATGAATGAAAGAAAAAGGGTAGTAATTGTTAATTTCATTTTTTAAGTAGGCAGTAATATAGGGGTAGATAGTCTAGCCTAGGAGAGGAAAATTTGTAGTAAAGACAAAATCCGCTTGTTTTTAAATAAACAAATTTTAACAATTGGCCTTTCTTTTAAATTTTCTTTGCCACAACCTCTCAATACATCTTCATGAATAAATTGTACTCGTTTTTTTTAATTCTTTTATACTTTTCACTCACATTCTCTAAATCTGTAGCAAGAAAGCCAAATGTAATTTTTATTTTGGCGGATGATTTGGGATACAATGAAGTTGGAAGTTATGGTCAGAAGAAAATTAAAACACCCTATCTCGATAAAATAGCTAGAGAAGGAATGCGCTTCACCCGAAATTATTCAGGTAATGCAGTGTGTGCTCCTTCCAGATGTGTTTTGATGACCGGAAAACACCCGGGGCATGCGTTTATTAGGAATAATGGTGAATTAAAGCCTGAAGGGCAGCGTCCTATACCACTTTATGAAGTAACGATTGCCGAAGTTTTTAAGAATGAAGGATATGTAACGGGTGCATTTGGTAAATGGGGCCTTGGAGGACCGGGAACAGAAGGTGATCCAATGAACCAAGGTTTTGACAGATTTTATGGCTATAACTGTCAACGACATGCACATAGCTATTATCCCGATTATCTATGGAGTGACCGTGACCGTATTCCTTTACAAAATAACCCACCTGTTCCTGGACATGCATCTCTTGCAGAAGGAGCTGATCCTCAGGACCCTAAGAGTTATGAAATTTTCAAGGGGAAAGATTTTTCATCCGACCGAATAAATGAACAGGCCTTGAAATTCATTAAGAAGAATAAAGACAAGCCCTTCTTTCTTTATTATCCGACGCTTATTCCCCATGTGGCCCTGCATGTACCCGATGATGAACTAAAACCTTATCTCAAATTAAAGTGGAATGATCCTCCCTTTACGCGCTCTCAGGGATATGGATACACCCCGCATTTCACACCGCGTGCCGCTTATGCCGCGATGATTACTCGAATGGATCGATATGTTGGTAATATGGTGAATTTAATCGAGCGGCTTGGACTTACCGAGGATACGATTGTTATCTTTACCTCAGATAATGGAACCACCCATTTGAAGTTGGAAGTGGACTATGATTTTTTTGACAGTGTTGGTGATTTGCGCGGGTTGAAAGGTTCCCTTTATGAGGGGGGGATCAGGGTTCCCCTGATTGCCAAGTGGCCGGGTAAAATAAAGGCAGGTTCCGTTTCCAATCAAAGGACTGGATTTGAGGACTGGATGGTTACTTTACATGACTTAATTGGTGCAAAAACTCCCCTTGATGCCGAGCATGACGGATTTAATATAACCCTCGATCTTCTTGGGAAGAATAATGCAAATCGTCCTCCACTATACCGGGAATTTTCCGGCTATGGCGGACAACAGGCAGTATGGATGGGCAAGTGGAAGGGGATTCGTCAAAAGATGCTACGAAAAGGAAAGAATCATGATCCATTAAAAATTGAACTGTATGATCTATCGAAAGATGAATCAGAATCTGAGGACTTGGCACAAAAACACCCCGCCGTGGTCAATCAAATCAAGGATATCATGGTTAAGGAACACATTCCGTCCAAGGAATTCCCAATTAAAATAATTGATTAGAATCTTAACCCATTAGGCTTTTCTAACGGTGTAGATTGAATAAAGTTCAAAATCTTAAATAAAGAGTTTGAAAATAGTCCTTTGAATCCCTTCTAATTTAGCTTTACAGCCGATTTTTTTTAGATAGAAGATATCGTAAATTAATCAACTTTAAAAGTTGAGCAATTTCATCTAACCCCCACCACTTATGAATAAGATTCCCCCCGGTGTTATTGTTCCGAGCTCCGCATTGTGCTTACCCAAGTCATCAATTTTTGGGTATGGATTACTGGATAAGAATCCTGAAGCGGGTGATGTTGTTTTCGGAAAAGTTCGTAGAATCGGACATCACTCGTCGTTGGAGAATGTTTCTGGTAGAATTCATACGATTCATAATGGTACCAAAGCTTTGTTTGTATTTGGGAATCGTTATGCTCCAGATCATTATGAAGGCATTATACCAGATGAATTTGTTCGTGAGGTCGATTTGTTGGCCCGTTCGGGAATGATTGGTCAGGTTCAGACAAAAAATGCGATGTTAAAGGATCCAACCAGGGTGCGAATTCAGGGTTATCTTATGGATAAGGATGGGAATCCGGTTAACACTCGAAATTATCCAAAGATAAAAGATCCCGCATCCGGGCCAAAAAAAGGAAAAGCAAAATTGATTCTTGTGGTTGGGACTGCCATGAATTCAGGCAAAAGCTTGGCGGCGGCAGCTTGCTGTCGGTCTCTTCATCAAATGGGATATACTGTTAATGGTTGTAAGATGACCGGTACGGCAAGTTTACAGGATATTTTGCACATGAATGATTCCGGGGCGAAAGAATTTGCTGATTTTACCTACATGGGCCATCCGTCATCATACATGCTTTCTAAGGATGAGCTGATGAATGTTTTTCGTACATTGGATGGTAAATATGGATCAAATCAGAAAAATTTTCTAGTTGTTGAATTTGCCGATGGCATCAATCAAAGAGAAACTGCAATGCTACTTGACTGTCCAGAAGTTGTTGGACGGGTTCATAAGCTAATATTCTGTGCAGCCGATGCACTTGGTGCAGTAGGCGGGTTGCATATTTTAAAAACAAAATTCAACCTGATTCCCGACGCAATTTCAGGTTTGTGTTCAAGTTCTCCTTTGCACATACGTGAGCTAAATAATTTTACAGATGCCCCCGTATTCAACGGAGCTGATCTTAAGCTCGACCAAATGGCAGAAATTCTTTTGAACTGAGCATGTGGCAGATGGTATTTGTAAAATAATAATTCATGGGGGTGCAGGGCGACTTGAAGGAAAGGTCGCAACTAAAGAGCAGTATCGTATTGGACTTAATGAAGCAATTGGTCCAGCGTATCAGACTTTGGTAGATAAAGGTGCCCGTGCAGCAGTCCTGCATGCGATACGATTACTTGAAAGTGATCCAATATTTAACGCTGGAACTGGATCGAAGTTGCAAAAAGATGGCAGGGTAAGGATGTCTGCGGCGTTAATGGATTCGAGTGATTCAATTTTTTCTGGCGTTATCAATATTTATGATGTTGAGCATCCCATTGATGTAGCGGATTGTCTGAGGAGCGAGGGTCATCATATCCTTTCTGGTAATGAAGCCACTGAATATGCAAGGCGTAATGGTTTTGTATTTCATGACCCCATAACATTGGCTAGGTTCATTGAATATCGAAAAGCCCTGCGTACGAGCGAAAAGTTTGGCACGGTTGGTGCCGTGGCGATTGATGCAGATGGAATTGTTGCTGCCGGAACTTCAACCGGCGGGGTCGGGCACGAATTACCGGGTAGAGTGAGTGACAGTGCAAGTGTGGCTGGCACATACGCAGATAGTGCTGGAGGAGTTTCCTGCACGGGCAAGGGAGAACATATAATCAATCAGGCAGTTGCCGCACAAGTGGTTTCACGTCTAAGAGACGATGTTCCATTAAAGCGAATTTTGACTGAGCTTATGAATGAGGGTGCAAGCCGGAATCATGAATTTGGACTCATTTCCCTTGATGGAAATGGAAAATTTGGAGTTCGTTCCACGAAACGTTCAATCAGTGTGCTTTATGCGTTAAAGGATGATGAGCGAGAATTGGATTTTACAAAAGGTGGTAAGAATCTTGTTCTTTGATGACCTTGTGGATTCCTAGCTTTTTTTCTTAGGTTTTCTTGGAGTTTTGGCTGCTTTAGTAAGGGGACGATCATCAACGGGGACTTTATAAAGCTTTCTGAGCCGGTTGAGTTCCTCTTTAAGTTCTTTAGTGAGGGCAGCATATTCAGGTTTTCCATAGACAGAATTTAATTCGTTTGGATCCTTTTCCAAATCATACAGTTCCCAACCATCCAGTTTGTAGAAATAAATTAATTTATGAGTTTCGGTACGTACTCCATAGTGGCGTCTGACGCTGTGCGCTCCGGGGAATTCATAGTATTGATAATATAGGGATTTCCTCCAGTTTTTGGGCTTTTTCCCTTCAAGCAATGGAACGATGGATTGACCTTGCATTTCTTGGGGTGATTTTATTCCACAGATATCGAGAAAGGTCTGAGCGTAGTCGAGGTTTTGGACAAGATCCTTATTTCTACTTCCCGCTTTTGCGACTCCTGGCCATCGTACGATTAACGGGGTACGGAACGATTCCTCATACATCCAGCGTTTGTCGTACCATCCATGCTCGCCAAGGTACCAACCCTGATCGGATGAGTAGATGACCACGGTGTTTTCTGCCAATCCCGATTTGTCTAGATAATCAAGTAATCTGCCGATATTTTCATCTACTGAGTCTATGCAACGGAGGTAGTCTTTTACATATCGTTGGTATTTCCATTTAAATAGTTCATCTCCCTGCAAATTGGCTTCCTCAAAAGCTTTGTTTTTTGGATCGTAGGCAGCGTCCCACTTTGCTTTCTGTTCGGGGGTGAGGTTGCCCGGTGTCCTGATTTTTAAGTCGTTAGTGGATAGGTGACGATCGATGGTCATTGCCTGAGTGGTTGCAGGTTCTAAACGATTTTTATAATCATCCCTCAATGTTTCGGGTTCCGGGATATCAATACCGTCATATTTGGTTAGGTATTTTGGGCCCGGTTGCCAATTCCGGTGAGGTGCTTTGTGCTGACTCATAAGAATAAATGGTTTGTTCGGATTCCTCTTGTTTTTTAGCCAGTCCAAGCTGACATCGGTAATTACATCAGTTGTATAGCCAGTGATTTTCTTTACTCCATCAGGCGTGTTCATGGGGGGATTGTAATAAGGTCCCTGACCTTGCAACACCTGCCAGAAGTCAAAACCGGTAGGATCGCTCTTCAGATGCCACTTTCCAACCATTGCGGTTTGATACCCTTTTTTCTGGAGCAGTTTTGGGAAAGTTTGCTGTTCTCCGTCAAAGCGTTGTCCATTGGTTAACTGTCCGTTTAAATGACTGTGTTTTCCAGTGAGGATTACGGCACGACTGGGTGCACAAATCGAGTTGGTTACAAATGCACGGTCAAAGAGCATACCTTCCTTGGCAAGTCGATCAATATTGGGCGTTTGGTTCCGGTTAGATCCATAGGCCGAGATTGCCTGGTATGCATGGTCATCGGTGAAAATAAATAATATATTGAGAGGCTTGCCTTCACAAACCTGACCAATGACCAATGAAATAAGGAAAAATGTATGGATCAATTTATTCATGATTCTAGGAAGAATCTGAGAATTTACGTTGGCAACTGGAAAATGTGACTTTTGATGAAATTTATAGTTTAATTTGCTAGGCACCGATTCATTGACATATCCAGTTCAGTGGGCAATAACTAAGCTCATTTAACCTTCCAACCTTCCGATATTTTCTAATTATGATTAAATTTATCTTTTCGATTTTCCTCAGTGTTAGTGCATTTATGGCTTTCTCTTCCTTTGCTGAAAAGACCAGACCCAATATTGTTTTCATTTTTGCTGATGACTGGGGATGGGGTGACTTGGGCTGCCATGGTCATCCTTATTTAAAGACACCAAATATCGATCGATTGGCTAAGGAGGGGACTGACTTCCACAGGTTTACTGTAGCTAGTGGAGTGTGCTCACCCAGTCGAACTGCAGTGATGACCGGACACTTTCCTGCCCGGTACAACATTGACGGGCATTTTGCCTGGGTACCAAGCAACCAAAGACGTAACATGCCAGACTGGTTGGATACCAATGCACCATTGTTACCAAAGTTTCTCAAAAAAGCAGGATATTCAACTGCACATTATGGAAAGTGGCACCTTGCCAATGATATGATCCCAGATGCTCCGTCTCTTACTGCATATGGCTACGATGATTATGGGTCATATAATTGTTCAGGGCCACAGATGTTTGTCCATGATGATGTAAAAAGTGCGATTCCATTCATGAAAAAAAGCCATGGAAAGGGTAAGCCATTCTTTATTAATCTATGGATTCATGAACCGCACACACCTTTTCATGTGGATCCAAAATTGCAGAAACTTTTTCCCGATTTACCTGAGGCGGACAATATTTATGCGGCCACTTTGTACCATGCGGATTTAAGAATCGGTCAATTGTTGGATGCCTTGGACGAGATGAAAATTTCCGATAATACGCTGGTTATTTTTAGCTCGGATAATGGACCGGCAAGGGGTTCTCCCAATTCCCCCATTGCTCTGAGTTATGACTCAGCCACTGGTCCGGGATACGGTATCGGAGCAGCCAAGGGTATTACAGGAGGGCGTCGTGCCTTTAAAGGGGCGTTGATGGAAGGTGGAATCGGGGTGCCCTTTATTGCCCGTTGGCCCGGGAAAATTGGCGCGGGGAAAGTGGATAAAACCTCGGTCTTGTCAGCGGTCGACTTGTTGCCCACTTTTTGTGAACTTGGGAATGTGAAATTGCCTAGGTCGTACAAACCGGATGGAATGAGCCAAGTTCCTGCATTAATGGGGAAGGGAAACAAACTACGCAAGAAACCAATTTTTTGGAGAATGTCAGCACCCTGGCCCGCAAGTGAGTCCAAACCCGATCATTGGGTAGCTTATGCAGTGGTTCATGAACAATGGAAATTGGTACTTAACAAGGATCAGTCCCATGCTGAACTTTTTGATTTAGTCCGTGATCCATTGGAAAGTAGTGACTTAGCTGCAAAGAATTTGGAAACGGTCAAACGGATGAAAAATCTGCTTCAAAAATGGCTTAGTTCCATACCAGCAAAGCCAACTGGTGATGTGTTCTCCAATTTACGGGAAAACTGATTATCTATTGACCCACCCGGTAGAGAGTACTGTCTGTTCTGATAAGAAATGAATTCTGGAAAGGGGCAAATGAGGCCATGTGTGGGGCACCTTCCAATTCATTATCCACTATGATTTGAAGGCTTTTTCCTGGGCGGATGACCGTGGTCTTTCCTGCTCGATCAGAAAGGTATAGTAATCCGTTGGCATAAGTGGGGGAGGCACTAAATTCTCCATCAAGTCTTTCACGCCAATCAAGTTCACCCGTCTTGGCATTTACACAGGAAAGAATACCTCCATCATTTACAATATAGAGTTGGTCCCCTACGAGGATGGGGGAAGGCATTTTGGGTGCCCCTTTAGTCATTTTCCAGGCAAGTTTTGGGGTAACCAGACCTTGATATTGATAGGCATGGATTTCCGCTTTCATGAAGCAGGTGGACAGATAGATCATGCCATGACCGACAACGGGTCGAGCAACATTAGAAAATCCGAGGATTCCATATTTGATCTTCCAAAGTTCTTTTCCGTTTTCAGGATTGTATCCGTAAACCCAGTCAGCAGCACAGGAGATTAAAACTGGCTGGCCATTAAATTTTTTAATGATCGGTGTGGAGTAGGATTTTTGAAATTGGGGATTTTCCCTCATTTCTCCGCTGCGGGTTGTTTGCCAAGCAATTTTACCAGTGTCTTTTTGGAGAGCTACAATGCTTTGATTATCACTTCCGTCCAAATGAAAAATCATTAGGTTTTTCCAGAGAACAGGGGAACTACCCGGTCCATTCTCATGCATGACCCAAAGTCTTTTCTCATCGTTTTTCCAAATAATCTTACCCGATTCGGAATCAACACATGCATTTCCGTAGGCTCCAAAATGGAGAAATAACCTTCCATCATCAATCAACGGAGATGGAGATGCATAACTGTTTAATTTATGAACCCACTGAGGTTGATTTTTTTTAAAAACCTCGATGTCTCTAAGAATTTCCCCAGATGTAGGGTTGATTTTTATGGCTCGCAGACTGAGCTTGGAAAGGACTGTGACGGTGGGTAACCCATTGTTTTCTTTCAGTCTTTCTTTTTTTTCCTCTTCGGTGGCTGGCGTTTCCAGGGCAGTGGTTACCCATATATCCTTACCATCATGAATAGGTGATGAGTGTCCCCTCCCAGGCAAAGCGGTTTTCCAAATGATATTATTTTGAGAGGACCAGCTTTTAGGAAAGTTTCTTTTCGGTGCATGACCGGACGCATCAGAACCGCGCCATTGAGGCCATTCATATGCCCACAGGAAGAATGGAAGTATGATTGATCCCCAAAAAACTACTTTCATTGAAAAACCTTTTATTTAGGGGAGTCTTTTTACATACAGGTCTCGAAACAAAACCGTGCTGTCAGGATCGTGTCCTTGTAGTGCAAAAGTTCCTTCCCCAAGGATTCGTTCAAAATTTGAACCTGTTTTCCAATCAGATGGCTGAGTCCAATCCGCAACCACTTTACCATTAACCTTGGTGATGATGCGTTTGCTTTCCACTTTAATATATAAATCAAACCATTCGTCATCTTTGGCTGGAGCTTCCAGGCAATCGGCAACTCCGTAGATACTGGCAGTCTTCTTGGGATCATGGTAAGTATTATTAACCTGACATTCAAAGCCAGCCTTGGGCCATCCTTCATCCTGGAAACGGGTGTGAAAGTAGACTCCGGCATTGGAGTGTGGCAAAGTCATAACTTTAGATCTGAACTCAAAGTTTTTAAAAGGCTTTTCGGTTTCATAGAACAAGTGACATCGCCCCGGCGCGTTGGCGACAATACACCCGTCTTTAACCCAAAAGGAATCTTCATTTTCATTTGCTTTCCACCCTTTCAGGGTTTTTCCGTCAAACATTGATACCCAGCTTTTTTCTGGCCGGTGATTTTTTTGGTAATGGTCTGCGAGTAAATCTCTTCCAAAATCCCCGTTAAAATCCCTCCAAACCGCATGTACATGGTTCACATCATTTTGGGTGTTTGCGTACTCGAACAAATAGTCGGGGGTTTGCACTCGATAGTAGTGGGCTTCGCCTGCATCTAAGCTACCTGCCCATGCGATGTAAGTTTCCTGAGGATGAATCAAGGGTTTGCGGCCCGCGACTTGTTCTACAACTTCGGGCCTGTGCTTGGCTGCATAAGCATGGATCAATTCATCGAGCCAGCCTCTTTGCCTTGGGTTCATCTTGGTTATGGGCAAACCTTTAGGTGGGAAAAAGGTTTCACGATTTACCGTGTTGTCCTGACCTGATAAAATATCCCGTGGCGCTTTTTCGGATAGAATGGCCATTTTCTTTTGGGGAGGCGAAAGCGAGCGGAATAGTTTGCGTGCGTTGTCTTCCTCATCAGCCAACACTCTCATTCCTGCATGTTTACCCTCTTTAACTCTCGCTGGGCTTGCTCCATAAAAGCTAGGGGTGTTGGAGAAAATTCTTCCGTTTACAAAAGTAAAGTTGAGTGACAAGTGATGTCCTTCGAAGCGCCATCCCCATGTCCCTGCTTTGTCGGGTTGGCCAAAAATGGAGACATGATAAAGCTCAGGGTTTCTCATTTCCCGTTCTTCCCTCTCATAGAGAATCTGTTCTAGGAGGATAACATCCGTGGTTTCAATCAGCCCACGGTGACTAAGAGCCGAACCGAGTAAACCATGTGCCAGGATCTTTTGCGCCGGAGTCATATCCTTGAGCGAGAGACCCTGTCTACCATTTGGCCGGATGAAGGGTCCGGGAAAGAAATGCCAATTTTCTCTCTCTTTATTTTTAAACACAAAATGTGCTTTCTTTTTAGTTTCAACATCCAGAGATTGCAGGAAACGTTTGGCTGTAAAGGCCATGTCACTGGCTGGGTCGTGAGCGTTAAGTTGTGTGAATGCACAACCGAGAGCAAGAAGACTGTGGAGAATGAGTTTCATAAGTAAATATAACTCAAAATTTGTATGGATATTCCAAGACGTCCATTCAAATCCTTTACCTTTTAAAAGAAAGGTTTTGGGGCAAATAGGAATAAATGCTATTTCTTCATAAATATTTTATCTTCCATTCCAATCTATATAGAATCATCTTAAATTATGAAAAATAAAGTGGTCGGGTCCCTGTTTTCAGGTGGCGGGATTGGGGATGTTGGGATCGAATGGGGACATGGTATTCAAGTATTAGCCGCATCTGAATTGGTTCCTTCACGAGCTGCCCTTATCCGTAAGAATTTTCCGGGAACTAAAGTTTTTGAGGGCGATATTTGGAAAACAAAAGATGCGTATGTAGATTTCTTTAAAGAAAAGCTCGGTTCAAAGCATCCATGGTTACTCACTTTGTCTCCTCCATGTCAGGGTATGTCATCTAATGGAGCGGGTAGAATATCCTCCGAAATAAAATCGGGAAAACGCCCAAAGGAAGATATGAGGAACCGTTTAATTCTTCCGGGGATTGAGATTTTAGAAAGCCTGCAACCAGAATGGTTCATTCTCGAGAATGTTCGAAGAATGGAAAATACCGTAATAAGAAATGAGAATGATGTACCGGAAAATATCCTTCAGTGCCTAAACCGCAGACTGGCTGGATTGGGTTATTCAATTTTTGCCAACATTCTTGATTTTCGAGATTATGGAGTACCTCATCATCGGGAAAGATTAATTACGATTGGTTGCCGGGTTCCTCATCTTTGTAGAAAATTTTCATCCGGGGCGGATATTTTCTCAAAAGAATTAAGCCCATTTCATCCCTTGCCCTCGCATGGACAAAATGGACAAAGACCTTGGGTGAGTTTACGGGATGCTATTCAGCATTTACCCAGTCTTGATGCGAAAACGGAGATTGAGGATCAAGAGGATGACTTTCACTGTGTGCCAAAATGGAATGATCAACAGTATTTTTGGATGCAACACACACCCGAAGGACAGTCAGCCTTTGATAACATCCACTGTGTTAAATGTAATAAGAAAATGGAAGATCCTACTGCAGTAAGCTGTTCTTGTGGAGAAGCTCTTCCTCGGCCTCAAATAAAAGAGAGCGGAAAGTATCGCTTGGTAAGAGGATTTAAATCCTCCTACCGAAGAATGAAATGGGATAAGCCCGCTGGAACGATCACTATGAATAGTGGGGTTATTTCAAGTGATGTGAAGGGCCATCCAGAGCAAAACCGAGTGTTATCATTGAGAGAGATTCTCATCCTTTCAACATTGGATCATCCTTGCTGGTCCAAGAAATATACTTTTGATGAAATTGCTTTCGGCAGAGCTACCCAAGGCCAGTCATTTTCAGGTAAATTAGTCAGGGAGGTTATTGGTGAGTCCATTCCCCCCCTTGCTATGAAAAGAATGGTAGAACATCTTTTGAAACTCGAAGAAGAATAAAGCTAGTTCTGGTACACCCTAACATAATCCACCAGCATTGTGGCTGGAAATTTGGTCTGGGCATCCGGGTTTCCGGGCCAACGGCCTCCTACTGCCAAATTCAAAATCAGATGGAATCGTTGGTCAAAGGGCGCGGGGTAGGGCTTTTTTGCCGAATCCCACTTTTGTTGGGTTTGCCAAACTTCTCCGTCAATTGACCATATAATCTTACCTTCCTGCCAATCTAAGGAAAATACATGGAACTTATCAGCAAATGTACCTGTGTGTAGTTTAAACTTTTCTCCACTATGTCTGTTTTTTGGCCACGCACCCCCGTAGTGTAAGGTTCCATGGTATGTCGATGGCTCATGACCCACAAGTTCCATAATATCGATTTCACCGCTTGCTGCCCAACCTCCGTATTTTTCATCAGTTGGAAGCATCCAAATTGCCGGCCATATGCCTTGGCCAATTGGAAGTTTGGCTCGAACATCTACCTTACAGTATTTCCAGTCACCACGGTTTTTACTTCTGATTCGAGCGGAAGAATAAGGTCGAGTTGTACCAGCAGCATTTGGGTTGTCCTTGTGAGATTCTATAACAAGATTTCCCCCTGACAAACGGAGATTTTTTTTATCCCAGCGATAAATTTGCAGTTCATTATTACCTCCGCCGTAGGCATTTTCTTCAACACCCCATTTTGAGTAATTTAAGGAGTCACCGTTAAACTCATCTGCCCAGACTAATTTCGGTTTTGTTTGGCCATAGGCATAAACAACTAGCGTAGAAAGCATGAACAAGATTAATGGATTCATACAATCATTGATGTGTCAAAAAGTTACCAATGCAATTACTAATCGTTCTCTTTTATGAACTTTTTATAAAAAAGTGGTTCGTCCCCGGTAACCGGGGACGAACCTAAAGACCAAGAAAGCCTACCCCAAAACTTCCTTGGATAATTTGATTTAGTTGAATGTTTAAAACTTGGTCAACTAGAGTTTAATGAGTTTGCTTCTTACCCAGCAACAGTTAGTGCTAAGTGCTTGTAAAACAAGAAGAAAGATCGCTCAATAAATAGGCATAAAGTTATTCGCAGGAGATTCTCTGTCTTGTGAGCAAAGGCTTCCTTTCAGTTATTAAACTTAAAACTAAAGCAAAATTAATACTCCTGTTTTTTTCTGCCTGGTTCAGGTACAGGGTAAATGCCATTGGCATTTGCTAAAAGTGGAGAAGCGGAATCAAGGGTTAAGTTTTCAACCCCTGGTCCAAAAGTATGTTCTGAATTCAACATTTGATCATAGGTTACTTCCGTACCGATATGGGTAGCCATTCTGCCCATTGATGTAACTACGCTTGCCTGAACTCCACGTTCCACTTCATTATACGGTTTATCATTCTTTACTGAATCCATCAGCCTTTCCCATTCGTCCTGATAGGGATTAGTCTCCCTTGCTGGTCTTCCGCCACCATCCTGTTGTCCGAACATCCATGAAAGTTCACTATCTGATCCTTGGCCTTTATGAATTCTGGCCTGAGAACGATGGCCACCGGGTCCAGAGATTAATGCATAGCCTTTTGTGCCATGTGCATGACTGGAAAATTCCTGCTTGCAGCCAGCCATATTTCTTCCATGGAAATATAGCTTGGTTTCATCGGGGAAAGTGTATTCGACTGTGTAATTATCTAAGTTTTGATCGATTTTATTACCTCGATAATGACGACCTCCCTGTGCCTGGCATCTGATTGGCCACATGCCTTTCATCCAACAACATTCATCGATATTGTGAATGAAGAAATCACTATATGAGCCCCCGCTAAGCCAAAGAAAACTGTGAAAGTTTTTGATTTGATACATTAGTTCATTTTCATTTCCCGAATTTTTATCCGAAAAACAGGAAGCAATCGGGCCCTGCATTCGATAAGCCCGCATATTAAGAATTTCACCAAGTTCACCATCTTCGATTCGTGATTTTAGCTCACGCCTTGCTTGACTGTGTCGACACATTAACCCGACTCCGACCTTAAGGTTTAGCTTTTTAGCTTCTTCATTTAGTTCAAGCATTTTACGGGACGAAAACCCGTCTGGAGTTACCGGCTTTTCCATAAATACATTTAATCCGCGCTTGATGGCGTATTGGTAATGCACCCAGCGGAATGCACAGGGGGATGTAAAAATTACAACATCCCCTGGATCTAGTGTATCCATTGCTTTCTCATATCCATCAAAGCCAATAAATTTTCTTTCTTCGGGTACATCGACTTTGTTTTTGTGCTTATTAATAAGACCATTGTAGCTTTGATCTAGTTTACTTTGAAATACGTCTGCCATGGCCACCAATTTGGTAGGACCATTGGCGGCCGAAACGGAAAGTGCGTTACTGGCTGCACCTGTACCACGCCCTCCGCATCCTACAAGTGCCAACTTTGTAACATCAGAACTTTGACCATGTACCATAGGTAAAGATACTCCAGCGAGGACACTAGCAGATGCAACCTTTCCTGAGTTTCCGATAAAATGTCTACGTGATAAAACGGATAAACTTGATGAATTATTCATAATTAATTTTGCGTGCAGTGTAGGTTATCTAAAAAGATGCATCGGTGTTTTGATAGAACTAAAATGTAAAAAGAAATTATTTTCTTACAAAATACATAATTTAAAGAGCACTTACACAATACAAAGTAGATTGGGAGCGAGTGTAAATCATCCCTTTAATTGGACTTAGTGTAGCTCGAAATACTTCTTCTGACTTAGGGGATAGACTATTTTCTGAAAGAACTTCCATCTTTTCTTTATTTGGTTTTATTACATAGGTGTTCCCTGATTCATTTTGAATATAATAATGTTTTTTCGACACTAATGGAGCACCTGAGAAAGAACCTTTCAATCTGTCAATCCAGAGAGTTGTTCCTGTCAACGAATCATAGCATGTAATGATTCCGCTCATACTTGTAGCAAGCACAACATTTCCAATCATTGCCGGAGCTGGCAGATCACGACCACCATTCCTTCGAGAATGCCATTTCAAGTGGGTTTTGGTTATATCTCCTTTTCCAGTTGGTTCTACTGCGTATATATCGCCGGGTTTTCCATTTACTACATAGAGTAAGCCATTTCCATAAAAAGGGACTGGAGAGCCTCTCCCGTTAAACCCTTTGCAAAACCATATTTCCTTACCACTGGTAGGCTTATATCCACGGACTCCGTATTCTCCGTTCAGAACGATTTGTGATCTCCCTTCGGATTCAATGAAAATAGGAGTACTCCAGCCACCTCTTGGTTTTTCGATCCTTGGTGAGTCCCAGATGATTTTTCCAGTTTCCAAACTAACCGCAATTAGCCGGGAGGGTCCCATTGAATCGCAGTTTTGATACACAATGCCATCTTTTATAATTGGAGATGATGCTGTGCCCCAATTTCCAGGGAAATTACCCAAAGATAACTTCCATATTTCTTTTCCATTTAAGTCAAAGCAATGTAGTCCAGCAGGACCAAAGAATGTGACCACTCTGTTCTTGTAAGTAGCAGGAGTTGGTGTTCCCCAGCCATTCATCCGGTGAGTGTTCTCTTGAGCTTTAGATATAATTTCTTTTTTCCAAAGCAGTTTTCTTTTTACAGAATCAAAGCATAGTAGGTAGCGGGATGTTCCTGCTTCGTTACTTGTGGTAAGAAAAATCTTTTTTCCTGCCTCTACTACTGAAGATTGTCCTGTTCCTGGAAGTTCCACCTTCCATAAAATAGATGAGCTATCCCACTTGTGCGGAATACTTTGTTTAGTAAGCCCCATTCCAGTCGGCCCCCGAAATGACTTCCACTCTTCAGCTGTTAATTGAAATAATGATATAGCAAACAGGATAAAAAGTTTATTCATGCCATATTTAAACCTTTGGCTAATAAAACGGAAAGAATCTTTTTCCACTAATTCACAATTATTTTAAATGGTAACCTAATTTTTGAATGGGAGTTCAGTTCAAATTTACCCCTGAATGATCGGGTATTGATAGGTTTTACACTCTACGACGATAGGTTGTTTTGATAGAAGTTAATTAAAACTGTAAATAAGATCAAAGCTATGCCAAATTAGAAAGAAAATGGAAGATGTATTGTTTGGCATTTTCGACTTCACTAAGCGATATCCATTCGTCTTTTGCATGGGCTTGGGCAATGTTTCCTGGTCCGTAAACTAGAGAGGGGGTCCCTCCATTAGAAAGGGGTGCTGCATCGGTAAAATATGGTACACCAATTGTTTTTCGCCGTCTCGTCGATTTGAGGAAGTCACGAACGATAGGTAGTGAAGTTTCTGTTTCTAAAGGCGGGCATGGAACAGTCCTTACTGCCGTAAATTCAGGCTCGGATATACCATTATTTTTCAAAAGTCTTTTTATTTCCTTTTCAATTTCCTCTTGGGTTTCGCCAGGAACTGTTCTTCGATCAATCTCAATTTCACAGTTATCGGGTACGATATTCGGTTGTTTACCACCTGAGATCCGGCCAATATTAAAAGTTGGTTCCCCTAGTAATTTATGAGACTTCTTAAGAAGTATTTTTGGATACTCCTCGCTGATGGTTCTGATTATCGAAGCCATTTTTTCAATGGCGTTTACTCCATGCTGAGGAGTTGAGCCATGGGCAGCGATTCCGCTACTCTTTAGCTTCAGCCATAAGTTTCCTTTGTGAGCCGAAACAACCTTTAAGTTTGTCGGTTCTCCAGCAATTGCTAAATCTGCTCTTGGTCCTTTTTTTGAGAGCATCCGAGAGCCTGCTTGGCAAAATTCTTCATCGACCAGACCCACAAAGATGACTTCTGTATTTAGGGGCAAAGGTCCGTATTTTGCCAGATCACAAAAAGCCTGAAAAAAAGCAGCCATTGAACCTTTTGTATCGCATGCACCGCGTCCATATAATTTCCCCTTTTTAATCATGGGTTTAAAAGAGCTTTCCTCTGCAGGTACCACATCCATGTGTGGAGCTAACATAACCCGCGATTTGATTTTACTCTTGGGCCTTAAGCGAAGAAGAATATTTTTACGACCCGGTAAAACTGCCTGTCTTTGGATTTCTATTCCTAATTTGCCAGCTTGATCGGCAAGAAAGGTGGCTACCCCTTCCTCTCCGGTTAATTTGGAGTTCGAGGGGGCAAGGGATGGGTTTATACTTGGTATCGAGACAAGGTCTGAAAGTAATCGAGTGACCGGAGATTTGCTTGGCATGAAAAAAGAATTTGGCTCAGCTTTAAAAAGGGCAAGCCTGAATCATGACATGTTTTGACTTCTTCCTTATTTGTGCCCTTGCAAGGCGATTCATTATCTCACCGTTAGGGGAGAAATTACAGTTTCATATTTGGTAACGAAAAGTAAGAAGAATTTGCCCTATTTGGCCGAGCCAGAATCTTCCATCGGGCTATAGTTTCTCAACCGAAATATCCTTGAAATCAATTTTCATGTTTCTACTTCCGTGTAGTTGGATACCTATAGGTCCTTTTTCTTTTGCCGAAGATGATTTATAGTTCATTACCTCTTCTTCCTGTAACCATACGGTATAATTTTGACCAACTGCTCGAATACGCATTTGATTCCAATCTTTTGGTTTGAGTAGTTTTTTAGTATTCTTGGCCTCAACTGGATAACCTTTTCCTGGAATGTATGGTGAACAGGTCATATCTCTCTTGAGTGACCCGGAAATGCCAATTTGGATCTGATCTGAATTTCTTAGATGAATTCCTGAATCAATGGTTCCCTCAATAAAGCGAAATCCCAAACTAACTTCAAAGTCTTGGTATTCCTTTTTAGTCCATAGAACCGAGCCTTTTTTCTTGGGCCCACTTCTTACTTCAAGAATATTATTGGTTACCTGATACCATTTTGAAGTCTCATTGCCTTTAGGGACTTTCCATCCCTTGAGCCCGTGTTTGCCTAAAAGATTGGATGATTCTTTAGATATATCCTTTTTTCCGAAAAGCGAAGAAGAGAAAAAGCATAAAACGGTTAGAACGCACAGATTTAAAAGGTTATTTTTATTCATGAATTTCAATAGTTTGATAATCCTAATTCAGGACATGGTTAAACCTATGAACTCTCCCAGTAATGTTCCATTCCGCAACAAAGACATCACCCTTGGCATTACAGGTTATGCCATGGGGTGCAGTGACAATGCCTTCGCGCCATTTTGTCGGCGGAGTTCTGTTGGTTCCTATTTCGTCTTTTTTGCTATTTCCTCCAACTTGGGCATAGATATTGCCTTTTTTATCGAGGATAGTCACGCGTCCGCGCAGTTCTCCAATAACCGCCCAGTCACCGTGAATATGAACGCAGGCTGGAAGTAAAAGACCTTCTTCCACCACTCCGATGAACTTACCATCGAGTCCCAAATGGACCACCCGGTTGTTAGCCCGATCCATCCCAATAATCCGTGCTGGGTTGAAACGTGAATCTATGACCAGTTTGTGGAGGGTGCGAAATCCATAGGGTGCATTCTTCCCTCCAAACGAGTTTAAATATTTACCCTTTTTGTCAAATCGGTGAATATGATCCGAAGAATAGCCATCGGTTAAAAAGATATCTCCATTTGCGGATACATCTGCACCAGTCAACCGGACGAAAGGTTTTCCGTCTTTGCCTTTTCTTTTGAATTCATCCGGTATGGAAGAGGCAGGGATTTTCAAAACATTTTTACCGTCGAGAGTCAATTTAAGGAGTTCACCTCCACCCACCCGAACCGCATAAATAAATTCCTCTTTTCCTTCTTTTTTTATAACGAAGCCATGCAGATCACTCGGAGCATTGGGAACATTGCGTTTCCACTTTCCGTTATCTCCATAAACCTGCAAGCCGGCCTTGGGGTCTCCCACACTTACATATACATCTCCATTTGAGCTTACAGCGATGTCACCATGCATATTTCCGACCTTTTCCCTGTCAGTTGGTAGGATAAGCCAGTTTGGCTGAGATTTCCATGAATCCTTGGCGATCAAAGAAAAGGCGTTGAATAGGAGGGTGATAAGGAGGAGCTTATTTTTCATTTAATAAAATTTTATTGGGTGATATGACGATCAAACCGATATAAGTTTTGCTTTGTTCTCACAAGCAGAGAATTACCAACCACTGCTGGAGATGCCATACACCCGTGAGCTAATTTGTTGCGACTGATTATTTGGAGTCCATTGGGGGCGGGTTTAAAAACCACACAGTCTCCTTCACTTGAAAAAGAATAAATCAACCCATTCGCATGTATCGGGGAGGAAGCGCACTGGCCTTTGACTCCTAAGCGTTCAGCCCAATAAACTTCCCCAGTTTTGGGATTGTTACAGGAGGCAACTCCTTCATCTGAAATCATGAATAAATAATCTCCGAGTAAAAGAGGTGACGATTTTTTGGGCACTACTTTACGACGGTTCCAAACTAGGTGTGTTTCATCGACATCCCCATTTCCGCCAGGTCTGATTGCGGACATTGAGCCCATGCCGCAGAAAATATATACCAGTCCATGCCGTAGAATTGGTCGGGAAGAGGAATTCATGCCTCCCGTTCTCGCTGTCCAGTATAATTCGCCATTTTTTGGGTTTCTAGATTCCGTGGCAACAGCTCCAGGGCTGATAAGTTCAACGCGACCGTTATGTTTAATAACCGAGGGAGTACAGTAGGCTTTCTTTCGATCTCCGTTATCCGTTTTAAAATCATAAGCACGTTCTTTTTTCCAAATGGTTTTTCCGGTTTTCTGATTAAGGCAGACAATGTATTGATAATCATGCCCATCAAAATGAACAATGAGCGTATCAAGGTATGGAATTGGAGAAGCTGCAGCCCCTCTGTAATGATCGCATTTAAAATCTCTTCTTTCCCAAATTTTTTGCCCCGAGTTTACATTAAGGGCAGCGGTGCCATGGGAACCGAAATGTACAAAGACTTGATTCCCAGCAATTACCGGCGTGGAGGTCGCATAGCTGTTCATCGGATGACAAAACTGAGGTTTTTTGTTTTCAAAAACCAAAATCTTTTTCAGTTGCTTACCAGTTATCCAATCTAATTGAATTGCCCACATTTTAAAGCCGTTTTCCTCGGCATTTGTAATCCAAACCTTTCCATTACTTACTACCGGGGAAGACCATGCTTTTCCAGGCATAGATGTTTTCCAAGTTAAATTTTTTGTTTCTGAAAATTTGATTGGTAAATTTGCCATTCCTGCATCTCCATCACCATTTGGTCCACGGAATTGGTTCCATTCTTTCGGTTTAGCCTCCCCGATACGGCCGAGGCAGGCAGCGATGAATAAATATATGATAAATTTTGAATAATTTATATTCATCAAAATATTGTAGATACAATTGTATTCTCGTAGCAAGGCATCATGCGAAAATATTGAATTTTTTTATAGTTAACATTGTAGTTTAATAAAACAAAATTGACTTAGCTAGTACAATATCTAGCTTAGCTAATATGTTTACTGTTCATTTTGCTAAAACAAACTTATCAAAATTACTAGCACTGGCAGAGGATGGGAAGCAGGTTGTGTTAGCTCGAGGAAAGAAACCAATTGCCAGGCTAGTGCCTTGTTCTCAGTTACCTAACTACCAAAGACCAGAGGTGGGCACTGTTACTTCTAAGCCATTTAAACTTATGGATAAAAGAGAAGTAGTTGGAAGTGTCGGGGACACTGTAGTGTATTTTTAATGAGGATCTTATTAGACACTTTTCCCTTTGTTTGGCTAACTTCTGAACCAACTAAACTGAGTAGATCTGCAAGGGAGTTTCTTGCAGATCATGACAACGAATTTTATTTGAGTGATGCTTCCATTCTTGAACTCTCCCTTAAATATAATGACAGAAGTCTTGAAATGCCTAGCACTCCGAGGAGATGGGTGAAGGAACAGGTTAAAATATGGAATATTAAATCAATTGGAATGACCCGGGAATATTGTTATCGATTGGCCGAGCTTCCGTATCATCATGACGATGCGATTGATCGGATTCTCGCTGCAACAGCTCTGGCCGAGGATATGTACCTTTTGACGAATGAGGAAGAACTGAGCAAATACCCCGTTTCGATACTGTGGTAGCATCCATTAGCTTCGATACATAGTATCAATTAAATGTTCTCGTCTTGCTGATTTATGTTCATGGCAAGAATGCCATACGAATGGTTGCCTTGACCGCACATTTATTGAGAGTAAGTTAATATTATGAACTTCTTATCAACGAATTTCTCTCTTGGTTACCTTTTGATTTCCTTTTTTTGTCTCACGGTTACTCCTTACTCTTCTGCTATCAACAAAAAGAAAAAACAAAAAGAAATGGAAAACCTAATCTACGATTTCACTGAAGATAATCCTCCTACGAATTGGATAACTGTGAATGACAATGTAATGGGGGGCCGTTCCGAAGGTGGTTTTTCTTTCAATAAGAAGAGGTTAATTTTCTCAGGAACTACCAATACAAATGGTGGTGGGTTCTCTTCTATCCGTACAAATCCATCCGATTTCAATTTGAGTGATAAGGAGGGTTTGCATATTCGGTACAAAGGGGATGGCCGTACTTTTAAATTGGGTGTGCGTATGGATGGTAAATCCGTTTCTTACCGTAGTAATTTCAATACAGGCAGTGAATCGAAGGGTTGGCAGGAAATAAGAATACCGTTTGATAAAATGGAGGTGAGTTGGCGGGGGAGGCCGTTATCAAAAGTGGAACATCCACTTATCAAATCCAAGATCCGTAGTATCGAATTTATGATCTATGATAAGAAGGACGGACCATTTAAACTACAGGTTGACTGGGTTAAGTCTTATTGATTTTTCTTACCCTTTTTTTGCCTACTTGATAGAAATCCATTTTCAGTACCGATCGGATTACTGTCGTCTAGTACTTTTAGCTTATCCAATAAGGCATTTTTGAGTCTTTTTTGAATCTTCTGGTATTTTGGACTACCCGCTAAATTTTTCATCTCAAAAGGGTCTTTTTGTAAGTCGTATAATTCGAACTCCTCCCGATTGTGTAATTTTCGGACGAGTGCTTTTTCAAGGTTGTTTTTGCCTGCTTTTGCAACCCATGAGCCTGTTGGGTTGAGTTCTTTTGGTGATGTTTCGGGGGCTTCAATCATTTTTAGAGCCTGCGTTAGTGTGACATTCGATGTCAGGGATTTATGATTGGAATTATAAATTAGGGAGTATCTTTTATTACGTATTGAACGTATCGGGTAGATTCTTTCCCGGTTATCTATGATCCGACAATTAGTAAATGCTCCGTACACATATTGATGTATTACTTCGTCTCTACCCTTTAATAAATTGAGGAAGCTTTTTCCATCAACGGCACCTTTTCCAAGTTTGCCTCCCAGTTCATCGACCAAACTTGGAGTTATATCAGCAGTGGAGACAAGCTCTTTTATGACTGAGCCAGGCTTTAAGCGATTGGGCCAATGGGCGACAAGTCCGGTGTGTAAGCCGTTATCATAGCAAGTCCATTTCGCAAAGGGGAGCTGGGTTCCCTGTTCGCTGCATACCATGAAAATTGTATTTTTCCATAGATTTCTTTTTTCAAGTTCTTTGCGCATCATACCCACTAAGCGGTCAAAATTGGTGATCTCTGCGTAGTATTGAATTATAACCTCCCTCAGTTCGGGTGTATCAATCCAGTAAGGAGGTACCGTAATTTTTTGGGCATCGTAGGCGGAAGGGTCACCTGTGGTGAATGGTGCATGTGAGTCATGTGATCCGATAAAGAGGCAAAAGGAATCGTCTGATTTTTTGCAGTCATCCAAAAAAAGTTTGGCTTTCTGAAGTGTCTCGGGATTGGCATCCACTTTCTTGTTCACATCCCCAAGTTTTTCAAATGGATAGCATTCATTGGGGCCCACGTGGGATTTTCCGAGTAGGGCAACCCTGTAACCGAGCGGTTTTAGGTAATGAACAATGCTTTTGGTTCCGGGAATTGATTTTGAGTGATTGGGTAGAGTACCGGTTCGCCAAGGGGACCTTCCGCTGTAAAGTTCCTGTCTGAAGGGTGCACACATGGCCACCGTGCAATAGGCACGATCAAATCGCGTTCCATCCCTGGCTAATTGATCGATGTTTGGAGTTTTACAGTCTTTTCCTCCGTATGCACCCCATGTATCCCGACTCATATCGTCAGCTAAGATGAATACAACATTTTGCTTTGCTGATACTGACAGTGCAAAAAATGTGAAAAAGAGGAAGGTAATCCTATTGGTCATTTGTAAATGAGTTGAGCGGTTGATTTAATTTCCTTATCGGACTTGAAACGAATCCAATGGGCGGCAAATCCATCAGGAAATTTAAAGGTCATCTTCTTCCCTGCTTCAAGATCAAAGGTTTTGTATGGGTGAAATCCTGTCCAGTGATCGATGTCAATTTCGGCTGTGATTTTACAATTCTTATCTGATTCTAGGATCAAAGTTTTTTGATCATATCCGTTCATCAGGTAGGGATCCGATAGTTCATTCGCTTGGACCTTTGTATTTTTCCAGGGACCGCCAACTCCCACTGGCTTACCTAAATCCCATAGTTCATCGATTCCACCTAGCCAGAGCGATGTTTTCCCGTCTGGGGAATTAAATATACGGGAAGATGGGGAAGTATTGGACTTAAGCCCTGCCAATACCAGCAATCCATTCCAGGTGGTGAAATCAGAGATTTGTTTATTGTGAGTACTAACCGGGCGCATTTTAGTGTAAAGGGGAGCCTGTCCCACAATCCAAAAAGGAACTTCGTAGAAGGTTCCATGTATGTTGGCGAGCATGCGTTCCGATTCAACTTCTCTGTGCATTCTTGGATGACCAAAGGACAGAGGATTGTCGTAAACCGAAGGACCTTTGGGTAGGCGAAGAACGGTACGATTTCCCTTTTTTCTCACAATGGAGCGGTTCTCTTTGCTTATTAAAATGACCGATGCCTCATCTGCGGAAAATTCCATTTCAGGCGTAAGAAATTCGCGTAAGGTTTTTTCAAGGGCCTTGGGTCCCCATCCCTTGAGGGCTTTAGGACTTATGCATTTACTGGCAACAGATTCCTTTTTTAAACGATTGAATTTGAAAGATACATGATCAAAATCGTAAGCATTTCCATCTGAACTGAGTACAGAAAGGTGGCGGTTATGAGCATTCGGGAAGAGTAGGGCAGAGCTAAGGTTGCCTTCATCATAATCCGCAATTGATTGAAAAAATTTATCTTCTTGAGAGGAATTGCGATAGCCATTATCTGAGAACTGAAAGGAAATGGATGCCTGACAACTTTTGTCGGTCACTACCCGAATCCATTGCCCTTTAAAATCCTTAGCAAATATATGGGATTCATAACCCTCTGTCATGATCTTTTTATATTCTTCAAACTGCCCGTTTCCCTGAAAATCTACCTCCAGAGAAAAAGTGACAGGACGGTCCGAAACCAAGTGAACCATTTTTTGAGGAAAACCGTTAATGAGGAATGGGTCGGAAGGAATATCCTCCTCGACTCGATCATTCATGTAGATCGATCCTGCTGCGTTCAGCGGTCCCCATTTTTTAAGGTCTTCAAAATCTCCGAACCATAAATTGGATTGAGGCTGCCCAACTAGAGGGTTTCCTTGAATACTTGCTTCATCCGTGGCCAGAACAATTTTTCCATTCCAGTAACAAAAATCTGGAATGTAGCGAATATGCGAGCCTATAGGTTCCAAGCCGCCACAGTTTTGGGAGGTGAAATCTTTGGGGAACGAAAAGAACATACCGTGCATATCCATCAGCAAATCCTTTTGCCCAACATCCCGAATTCTTGGCCATTCAGTAAACCAGCCATGGGCTGCATCATTATTCAGACATCCTTTGGGAAGAAGGAAAGTGGTGAACTTTCCATTTTCCATCACCTGTAAACGAAGAGATCGTTTATCCCAGCCGATGGCCCAGACCGGATCCTCCTTGCCGTTTTGGGTTGGATGTACTCCTTCGGGACCGATGACTTCGGTATATTGTCTTCGTTCAATCACTTCCCACTTTTCACCGTCGTAAGTGGCCAGGCAGCCACGATCCTCCGAGCCTCGTTTTATGTAGTCTTGGGATACCTGCCAAAGCTCAGGTTTATCCAAATGACCGCTCATCGCTTCACCGTTATTACTGACCACTACTTTTCCCTGTGAAGTGAAACCGCCCTTACCGTGATATCCGGGTATGGGATCATGAAAGAGCTTTTTAAATGCGAGAGTATGGACATTTACCTCGTAGAACATATTTTCCATATCGTAGAGGTACACAAAGTTTTCCGGATCCTTGAGGTGCCGCATAAATGCAGTAACCCGGGCAGGCATCTTGGAGGGGTTAATCGCACGGACTTTTCCCATGGCATCGATCACATAATGTCCAATAAACAATTG
>Ga0233432_10000864_pt1 | contig 29122 bp, 23 predicted proteins | sample SI_122_August201_6_FD_179870 | JGI IMG/M metagenome (GOLD analysis project Ga0233432, IMG submission 179870) | Seawater microbial communities from Saanich Inlet, British Columbia, Canada - SI_122_August2016_10_MG | ecosystem: Environmental > Aquatic > Marine > Inlet | place: Canada: British... | reverse complement strand
CCTTAGCGAGGGTGAATTAGAAATTGGACAAGTTTCTGCACTAATGGATACTATAAAGCCAGCGGCTGAAATAGTACACGAGATAATTGAAGAATTTAATTTGGCAAAAAATAAAATGTCAGAAATGAAGTTTTAGCGTTATAGATAGTTGATGGTAATGAAAGTTTTTCGATGTTTTGTTTTAACCTTGCTTGTTTGCAACTCCTTTGTGGTTTTTGCTCAAGACCCTAATCCACCCTTAATTACTAGACTAAGTGTTGACCCTGTTAGTGAGCAGGTAGATATTTATTGGGTAAACAGTTCTAATCAGGTAGTTGGTTACATTATTTATTTTGAAGATATTTCAGGATTGTGGATACCACTTGATACAGTATTTGGACTAACAAATACTAACTTTACTACAACAAATGCAAATCCACAAAATAAAATCGAAACCTTCAGTGTAGTTGCATTTGATGCGATGGGTAACAACAGTATTAGAAGTAGTGCCCATTCCACCATTTATGTAAATAATTCCTATGAAGAATGTGATACCTCTGTTTTTTTAGATTGGAATCCTTATCTCAACATGGTTGGGATGGAAGCTTATCAACTAAAAATTATAAGAGAAGACTTGACAACTAGCACAGTATTTCCTGAAGTAACAATAGATGTAGAAAAAGAAGACACTTCTTTTTTTATGCCAGTAGATTACTCCAGTATTTACACCATTTGGTTAGAAGCAACAAGTACAGCATCTTATGTGTCCAAATCAAACAGGGTGTTATTCGCTTCAACAGAAATAGATGTTCCAACCTTTAGTTATGTGAATAGGGTAACGGTAGAGGCGGAAAACAGTATTAAGGTTACATCACTATCAAACTCTAATGATTTAAGTCACGTAAATATTTATCGCTCATACACAGCAGATGGTTTTCAGTTTTTTACCGGCAAAGCAGAATTATCTTCTGATGAATACTCTTTTGTTGATGATTTAGTCTTGCCATATAGGAATTTATACTATTACAGGTCGAAGCCAGTAGATGTTTGTGGTAAAGAATACGATTTAACGGTTTTAAGTAATTTGAGCGATACCTCAATAGTGCATAATCTTAAGCTTGACCCTCAGAGTATTAATAAAGAGAGTATTTCAGTAATAACTGGTGACTATGACGGTTTCATTGGAACATCGCATCAAGAAATGTGGAAAGATGTTAATGGCCAGCGAACGTTTTTACAAAATGTTTACAGCAATACTAATTATGACATCTCTATTGAAAATGATTTTGGTAAAGTATGTCTCTATAGCATTTCAACTGAAGATGAAGTCAACGAGTTAGGAAGAAAAGACACCGTTTTTTCAAACCAAGTTTGTATTTCCAAATCACCAATTCTGTATATACCAAAAGCCTTTACACCCGACAACGGTGACATTAAAAACGATATTTGGAATATTGCCATAAACCAATCAGAATCTATAGACTCGTACAAATTACAGGTGTTTTCTAGATGGGGGCAGTTGATGTTTGAGTCCAATTCATTAGAAGAAGGATGGGATGGAACATTTGCAAATAATTACGCTCCAAATGGCATGTACATTTTTGATATTCAAATTCAATTTGCACAAGGGCAAAACCTTAGAGAAACAGGGCGTATAGTTTTACTAAGATAATCCTAGTTTAAATATTATTGATTTACAATAGAATTTACTACTTTTGCCATTCTAAATTCAATTATGGATTATAGCAAGAAAATAATAGGCGAGGGATTAACTTACGATGATGTGTTACTTGTACCAGATTATTCTGATATATTACCACATCAAGTAAACGTTTCCACTCAATTTTCCAGAAATATAAAACTCAATATTCCCATTGTTTCTGCTGCTATGGATACAGTAACGGAGGCAAAGATGGCCATTGCAATGGCTCAGGATGGTGGGATAGGTGTTCTTCACAAGAATATGTCTATTGCTAATCAATCAGCAGAAGTTAGAAAAGTAAAGCGTTCCGAAAGCGGAATGATTTTAGACCCAATCACACTTCCTCAAAATTCTTCTGTAAGTGATGCATTAGCCATCATGAAAGAAAATAAAATTGGTGGTATTCCAATAGTTAAAGAAAATCTAGACTTAATTGGTATTGTTACTAATAGAGACTTGAGATTCGAAAAAAACCAAGACAAGAAAATTGTTGAGGTTATGACAACTATCGACAACTTGGTAACGACTCAATTGACTGATTTAGAAAATGCTGAAGATATTCTTCAAGCCAATAAAATTGAAAAACTTCCTGTTGTTGATGAGCATGGAAAACTTGTAGGCCTTATAACCTACAAAGACATCATGAAAAATAAGACTCGACCAAATTCGTGTAAAGATAAATATGGTCGTTTAAGAGTAGCAGCAGCTGTTGGCGTAACTGCCGATGTTTCTGAACGTGTTCAAGCGTTGGTTGATGCAGGAGTAGATGCTATTATAGTAGATACTGCCCACGGACATAGCAAAGGTGTAATAGACACTGTTAAAAAATTAAAATCTGAATTTGAGGTTGATATTGTTGCAGGTAACATTGCCACTGAAAAAGCGGCACTAGCCCTAGCCGATGCAGGAGTAGATGCTGTAAAGGTTGGAATAGGTCCAGGTTCAATATGTACTACTAGAGTAGTTGCTGGAGTTGGATTACCTCAGTTATCAGCAATAATTAGTGTTTCTAAAGCACTAAAAGATAAAGGTATACCGATTATTGCAGACGGAGGAATCCGTTATTCTGGTGACATCGTAAAAGCTATAGTCGCTGGTGCAAGCTCAGTAATGTTAGGTTCCATATTTGCAGGTGTTGAAGAAGCACCTGGTGAAACCGTAATTTTTGAAGGAAGAAAATTCAAAACATATAGAGGAATGGGTTCTGTTGAAGCAATGCAAGCAGGATCAAAAGACCGTTATTTCCAAGCAAATGAAGACAATGCCAAAAAACTCGTTCCAGAAGGTATTGTAGGTAGAGTGGCATTTAAAGGTAACCTTGATGAGGTAATTCACCAAATGATAGGTGGATTAAGAGCTGGAATGGGATATTGCGGTGCACATGATATTTCTACACTAACCGAAGCTAAATTCATTAGAATTACATCTGCAGGAATGACTGAAAGCCATCCACACGATGTAAGTATCACAAAAGAAGCCCCTAATTATAGCCGATAATAACTAAAAAACTAATTATTAAATCTTAGAAAAATGAACAGAATTATAATTTTACTTGCCCTCGCATTATCCTTTACAACAGGGAATTATGCTACTGCTAGTAACCCAGCAGACGATAAGTCTGATGATGTTGTAATGTCAGTAGGACCAGAAAACGTTCCTTTGGGTGAATTTGAAACTATTTTCAGAAAAAACAATACTGAAAATGAAGTCAATCATGAATACTTAGATGAGTATGCTGATTTATTTATTGACTTCAAAAGAAAAGTGTTGTATGCTCAAGAAAATCAGATGGATACTTCAGCTAGCTTTAAAAAAGAATTAGCTGGTTATAGAACACAATTATCTAGACCATATCTAACTGACCAAGCAGCAGAAGACGAACTCATCGAAGAAGCATACGAAAGAATGCAATATGAGTTAAGAGCTAGTCATATTTTACTAAATGTTGCTGAAAATGCTTCTCCTGCTGATACGCTAAAAGTTTACAATGAGATTAAAAACCTCAGAAGTCGCATTCTTAAAGGTGAAGACTTCGCTACAATTGCAAAATCATTCTCTAATGACCCATCTGCTAAAACAAACGGTGGTGATTTAGGTTATTTTTCTGCTTTCAGAATGGTTTACCCATTTGAGACTACGGCATACAATACTGCCGTTGGCGATGTTTCACAACCATTTAGAACACAATTTGGCTATCACATCTTAAAAGTAGTTGACAAACGTCCTAACAGAGGTGAGGTAAAAGTTGCTCACATTATGATTGAAGAAAGAGACGATGCAACTCCAGAAGAAATTAAAGGTAATCAAGAAAAACTTAATCAATTGCTAGAATCTTTAAATAACGGAAGTTCATTCGAAGATATGACTAAGTTTTCTGATGATAAAAGTTCAGCGTCTAAAAGAGGAGAATTACCTTGGTTTGGTACTGGTCAAATGGTGCCAGAATTTGAAGACGCTGCCTTTAACTTACAAAACACAGGAGATGTTTCTAAGCCTGTAAAATCAATGTACGGATGGCATGTTATTAAGTTATTAGACAAAAGACCAATTCCATCGTTTGAAGATTCTAAAGCTGAAATTCAAAGAAATCTAAAACGTGATACTAGAAGCAACAGAGGTGTTGAGTCTCTAGTAGCCAAGATTAAAGAAGAATATAACTTCACTGAAGTTAGAGGAATAAGTTCCAAAACATCTAATAATCACGACTTCTATATTACACGTTTAAATTTACTTAACATTGATTACGGTGGAAAAGGTGCTTCAAACCTTGATCCATTTTGTAAAATTAACTACAAGAATTGGGATAGAGATTCTTACAAAACTCAAGGAAGAACAATGTTTACTCTTGATGGTATTGAATATACACAAGATGACTTTGCTGACTATTTAGCTGAGAATAAAATTAATGCTGATTCAGCTAACACTTGCCCAATGGTAAGAAAACGTTATGACGAATGGGTAACGAAAACCTGCTTGGATTATGAAGATTCTCAATTAGAAAACAAATACCCAGAGTTCAAAGCACTTATGAAAGAATATCATGATGGAATTATGTTATTTGACTTAATGGATCAGAAAGTATGGTCAAAAGCCATTAACGATTCAGCAGGTTTGATGAACTACTATAACCTGACAAAGGAGAATTACCGTTGGGATGAGAGAGCTGAAGCTAAAGTTTATACGTCAAAAGACGAGGCTACAGCAAACAGAGTTCGAACTCTAATCAATAACCGTTATAATTCTAATGTTCTTACGTCTGAGGAAATTTCATACTTAAGATTTGGTAAAGGAGAATTTTTCTTGAGTGATGATAGAATTCTTTCTTTGATGAGTAGATATGAATCTAACAGATTAAGAATTTCAACTAGAAACTTTGAAAAAGAAGAAAGCACAGCAGTTGACAATCATTGGTACAATGGCTTGACGGCTAACGAAAGTAATCTTGATGGATCTGTATTTTTTGCAGATGTTAAAGATGTTAAAAACGGTGGTTTAAAAACTTTTGATGAGGCTAGAGGAGAAGTAATAACAAATTACCAAAACTATTTAGAGGCAATTTGGAAACTTGAGTTGGAAGAAAAATATCCAGCGTCAGTTAATAAAGATGTATTATACTCTATCATAGAGAAGTAATAATTAGATTAAATTATGGGAAAAAAGGCTTTAGTATTTATTTTATGTTTAGGTCTTTTTTCCTGTGATTTTTTTAAAGATGAGTCCGAAATATTTCTTGTAGAAGTTTATGGAAAAGAGCTATTCTACAAAGATATCGAGCATTTAGTCACTCCTGGTCTAAATGAAACAGACAGTCTTAACCTTATCAATAACCTACGCGAAAAGTGGGTCAAAGAACAATTGCTATTGCAAAAAGCAAAAATTAACCTTCCCCTTATTCAACAAAATGTTACGGCACAGGTAGAGAGTTATGAAAATGCACTTCTCATATATTCATACCAACAAGAATTACTTAACCAAAAGCTAGATTCAGTAATTTCAGAACAAGAAATTCAGAAATTTTATTCCGAAAAGAAAAATAACTTCCTGCTAAAAGATGATGTGGTAACAGTAAACTACATAAAGTTAAAAAGGGAAGTCCCTTACTTGTGGAAAGTGAAATCTTTGTACAAAAAGAATGACGAAGACAGCAGAGTAAGTTTAGAAGATTATTGTTACCAATTTGCACAAGAGTACTTTATTGAAGATAATTGGCAATATGTAAAAGATGTTTTTTTAAGTTTACCAAATAATGAATCCTCAAAAAATTACCCTTTGAGAAAAGGAAAATCTCTAGAGTTTACTGATGATGAGTTTCATTATTTTCTTTACATAAAAGAATATAAACCTAAAGGAAGCGTTTCTCCATTAAGTATGATTGAAAATCAAATTCGCTCGATTATACTTAACGGAAGAAAAATTAGTTTTTTAGAAGAAACAGAAATGAAACTGTATAAAACAGCATTGTCAAAAAATCACATTCGATATGAAAAGAAATAGCATTTTAATTGCTTTATGTTTACTTAGTTTTTTGGGATACTCTCAAAATTCTATTGAAGGTATTGTGGCTGTAGTGGGAAATAAAGTAATACTTAAATCTGCTGTTGAAACTCAATATTTACAAATGCGTCAGAGTGCTGTGGTTGGTGAAGAAGCCAAGTGCCAGATACTTGATGAAATGATGTTTCAAAAACTAATGTCTCATCATGCAGAAGTGGATAGTTTAATTGTTAGCGATGACGAAGTCGATAAAGCTATAGAGCAGCGAATAGACTTTTTTGTAAATCAAATTGGTTCTGTACAAAAGTTAGAAGCTTATTTTGGGAAAACCATTTCTGAACTAAGAGAAGAGTTTCAGACATTATTTAGAGAGCAAATCTTAGGGCAGCGTATGGAAAGTAAGGTCACTTCAGAGGTTAAAGCAACACCAAAGGATGTCTTACAGTTCTACAATCGAATTCCAGAGGACAGTTTACCTATTTTCCCTGAAGAAATATACCTTTCTCAACTAGTTGTATTTCCAAAAGTAGACGCCAAAGAAAGAGAACGTATCACTAACAAACTGAACGGTTTTAAACAACGTATTCAAGACGGTGAAGACTTTGCTTTTTTAGCCTCATTATATTCTGATGATCCAGGTTCTGCCAAGCAAGGTGGTGATTTAGGTTTTGTGAAAAAAGGAAAGCTAGTACCTAAATTTGAGTCGGTAGCTTTTAGATTACAAGAAGATGAGCTTTCTGAAGTTGTTGAAACAAAGTTTGGTTTTCACCTCATCCAAATGGTAAAAAGGAGAGGAGAGCAATTCAAAATAAGACACATTCTCATTAAGCCAAAAATAAGTGTACAAGCGATTAATGATGCAAAATCTAAACTAGACAGTCTAGTTAACTTAATGGACTCAGATACCTTAAGTTTTGAGCAATTAGCTGTGAAATATTCAGAAGATGAATCCAAAAATAATGGCGGAGTAATAGTAAACCCTCAAACAGGTTCATCTTCTTTTGTATTAAATGAATTAGACGCTTCAGTTTCATCCACTATTGATGGATTGAGTCAGAAAGAAATGTCAAAACCTACTGTTTTTGAAACTTATGACGGTAGAAAAGCATGTCGTATAATTCATGTTGACAGGATAATTGAAGAACATAAAGCTAATTTGAAAGAGGACTACGATAGAATACAATCAGTGGCTTTACAAGAGTTGAAAGCTGTTGCTTTACAAAACTGGAAAAGAGAAAAAATAAAAGAAACTTACATAGATATCAAAGATGACTTTGGTTGTGTATGGAGTGATAATTGGAAAAAGAAATAGGAGAAGATGTCAGAAGTGCAAGAATTAGATGATTTTAAGAAGTCATACGAAGATTTTAGAGCTGAAATAGCTAAAGTTATTATTGGTCAGGATGAAGTCGTTAAAAACGTATTGATTTCAATCTTTAGTAAAGGGCATTGTTTGTTAGTGGGTGTGCCAGGTTTAGCAAAAACCCTATTAGTACAGACCATTGCTCAATCATTAGGTTTAGAATTTAATAGAATTCAGTTTACACCAGACCTTATGCCATCTGATATAGTAGGCTCTGAAATATTGAATGAAAATAGACAGTTTACCTTCAATAAAGGACCTTTGTTTGCTAATATCGTATTAGCAGATGAGATAAACAGAACACCACCAAAAACTCAAGCAGCATTGCTAGAAGCTATGCAAGAGCGTTCTGTAACAGCAGCAGGTACTCGTTATGAATTGGCTAAACCATTCTTTGTATTGGCTACCCAAAACCCTATTGAGCAAGAAGGAACATATCCTTTACCAGAGGCTCAGTTAGACAGATTTATGTTTAACGTCGTTTTAGATTACCCTTCGTATGAAGAAGAGTTAGAAGTAATTAAAAGCACAACATCAGATAAAGACGTAAAACTCAATAAAGTACTTAATGCTGAGCAAATACTAAACTATCAGAAGCTTGTTCGTAAAATACCCGTTGCCGATAACGTTATGGAGTATGCCGTTAAGCTAGTTGCCAAAACACGCCCAAATACAGAGCACGCTTCTGAAAGGGTTAATAAATTCATCTCTTGGGGAGCAGGACCTAGAGCCTCTCAGTTTTTGGTGATAGGTGCAAAGTGCCATGCCGCAATTAATGGAAAGTATTCCCCAGACATTGAAGATGTGAAAGCGGTGGCAGAACCTATTTTACGCCATAGATTGGTGAAAACCTATCAAGCAGATGCAGAAGGGATTAGCATCGAGCAAATTATTCAAGAATTACTGTAATGATTTTACCTATTGTAGCTTACGGTACTGCTGTATTGAAGAAAAAAGCAGTAGAAATACCACAAGACTATCCTCAATTAGACAAACTCATTGAAGATATGTTTGAGACCATGTATGAAGCCAATGGAGTAGGATTAGCTGCACCTCAGATAAATAAAAGCATTCGTCTATTTATTGTTGATGGCAGTCCTTTTGCGGAAGATGAGCCAGATATGGAAGACTTTCGTAAAGTGTTTATCAATCCAACGATTTTTGATGAAGAAGGTGAGGAGTGGAATTTTAACGAAGGTTGCCTTTCCATTCCAAATATTCGTGAAGACGTTAGCCGAAAACCTAAAATACGCATACAATATCAAGATGAGGATTTTAACACCTTGGAAGAAGAATATGAAGGTACAAAAGCACGAATCATTCAACATGAATACGATCACATCGAAGGCGTATTATTTACCGATTACCTAAGTGGTATTAAAAAGCGTTTGCTGAAGGGCAAACTCTCGGATATTTCTAAAGGAAACATTAAAGTGGATTACCGAATGAAGTTTCCACTAAAAAAAGGAAGGTAGGTTAATCAAGTTTTAATCTTATTATTTCTTTGCTATTATGTTTTGGAATGTCAATCCAAAATATTTACATTTGCCGACACATTTTTTTACAGCTTAACCCCTGTAGAAACTGGTCGAGTAGCTCAGCTGGATAGAGCATCTGCCTTCTAAGCAGACGGTCACAGGTTCGAATCCTGTCTCGATCACTTTGATAAAACCCTTTTTCTCTAGATGAGATTAAGGGTTTTTCTTTATAAGTTATACTAAATGCTATAAAAAGGGTGTAATGAATAACTAAATAAAAAAAAGGAATTGAAATTAATCAATCCCTTTTTAGTCGGGGTGGCAGGATTCGAACCTGCGACCTCCTGCTCCCAAAGCAGGCGCGATGACCGGGCTACGCTACACCCCGAGTGTAGTGGCTGCAAAACTAATCAAATAAAGCAGACAGCCAAACTCTTAAATTTTTGCGGAGAGAGGGGGATTCGAACCCCCGATACCGTTACCGGTATAACACCTTAGCAGGGTGCCGCTTTCAGCCACTCAGCCACCTCTCCAGAAATTAAGAAGGGTGCAAATTTATACGATTTACACTGTTATACAAAACATTTTTATTTTTTATTTAGAATACCAATAAATTCAGTATTCAGATTGTATTTAAATCGAGCGGAATGTTATATTTGCATCACTACTCAAAAAAATGATTATGTATAAGAAGTTGCTTACTGTCATAATTTCAATAGTTCTACTATCAGCATGCGTTGATAATAGAGATTTATCAAAAAACATTGTTGTTGCTCATATCTCATCAAACCCCGATGGACTGCACCCCTTTAATGATAATTCGGTGATGCGTTCCTTTATATTTGAGCACACTCAAAAAACCTTGATTAAGTTGGACTTAGAAAGCTTGGAATATAAGCCTTCTCTGGTGAAAATGCTCCCTGAAATTTCGGAAGACGGCTTACGATACCATTATGAATTAAGAGACGATGTAAGGTGGGAAGATGGGAGTGAACTAACTGCTGAAGATGTGGTCTTTACAGCAAAACTTCAGATATGTCCGTTAACCGACAACGCTAACGTAAGAGGAAATTACTCTTCAGTTATCAAAAACATTATTCTTTACCCAGATAACCCTAAGAAATTTACAATGGTGGCTTTTGGTAAAAACGTTACTAATGCTAATATTTTCTCAGAAGTTTACATTCAACAAAAATCTCATTGGGATTCATTAGGTGTTCTTGATGACCTTACCTTTGAAGATATACACAATCCAAATTTTAAGGAGAAGAAAGAATGGTCTGATTGGTTTAATGCCTTTAACCATGGTGACAATAGGTATCAGCCAGAACGTTTAGTAGGCTTAGGGCCTTACCAAATTTCAGAATGGGAAACAGGTTCGTACATTATTGCCAAGAAAAAAGAAAATTGGTGGGGTGATAAGGACACATCTATCTATAACCAAAACTACCCTGAAGAAATTATTTTTAAGATTATTACCGATGATGCTTCTGTATTCTTATCATTAAAGAGTCAGGAATTAGACGCTACTAATAGAGTAGGAACGTCTAAGCTCTTTAAGCTACAGAAACACGATTACTTTAATGAGAATTACCATTCTGACTTTTTAAATCAGTATTCATATTACTATGCAGGCCTCAATACACGACCAGACGGTATAAAGAGAAAGAAATTCTTTACAGATGTTAAAGTACGTCGTGCTATGGCTCATTTAGTGCCTGTGGATGAAATTATAGAGGTTTTACTTCATGGAGAAGGCTCCAGACAAGTAGCTCAATTATCTAATCTTAAGAAGAATTATAACGATACGCTTAAACTTATTGAATTGGATGTTGAAAAGGCTAAACAGCTTTTAGATGAGGCTGGTTGGGTTGATACCGATGACAATAATATCAGAGATAAAATGGTCAATGGTGAAAAGCTTCAGCTAAGTTTTGAACTTAGTTATATGAGTAGTGCGGCTTCTAAAGAAACAGCACTTATGATAAAAGAAAGCATGTGGCGTGCTGGTGTTGAAGTAAATCCAAACCCAATGGATTTTACCTTGTTTTATAAAAACGCTCAGGAGCATGACTTTGACATGATGTTAGGTGGATGGGGCGGTTCAGCGTCTTACTCTAACCCTTATCAGTTGTGGCATACATCATCTTGGGCTAATAAAGGCTCTAACTTCTGTGGTTTTGGCGATGCCTTTAGTGATTCTCTAATTGACGCTGCAAATGCTGCCATTGATCCTGAAGAGCATAGACATGCAATCTGGCAACTACAAGCAAAAATATATGAAGACCAACCCTACGTATTCATGTATAGCCCAAAACGAAAAATTGTGATTCATAAGCGTTTTGATAATGCGAATATGTATTATGAAAAACCAGGTTTTGTATTGCATAACTTTAAGTTAAAAGAAAGTTATATGAACCAAACTCCAATGCCTTAAACACTCTTGATATGTTAAAATATATAGCAAAACGAATACTTATTTTTATACCAACATTATTGGCAATTTCTTTGTTGGCATTTATCATAAGCATTAGTGCACCGGCTGACCCTGTTGAGAAATTATCCAACTCAGCGGACAAGGAAGGAGCAGCCAATCAACAGTCTAATGCTTCTAAGAAAACAAAGCAAGATTTGCGTAAAAAATTAGGTCTTGACTTACCAGTTTTCTATTTCAGTTTTGGCTCTATTAGCGACTGCGATACTCTCTACAAAGTAGCCGATAAAGACCACTCTGCTAGTTTAAGTGAGTTGTCACATTATTATGGAAACTGGGAAGATGTCTCTGCTTATTTTAATCAGTTAAGCAAAACACAAACCAGTCATTTTTCTTTAAATTTAGATGAAATCTTTAATAGTAATTTAAATAGTGATGGTAGCCCAGTCTACTCTAAAAATGAAATAAATGATGTTATTACTCAATCTAACTTTGAGGTAAATGCTATGCTGGAAACAGCTAATCCTAGTGTATTAGAATCGAAATTTAATTCCTTGAATGAGCTTTATGCTAAATACAGTTTCTTATCAGGCGTAAAAAATGAATTTGATTTAGCTAAAGTATCATACGATGCTATGCTTAGCCAACAATCTTCTTGGAAAAGTTATGTACCCCAAATTATCTGGTACGGTTCTAAAAATCAATACCACTTTTGGTTATTTGGTGACGGTGAAAATAGAAAAGGTGTTGTAAGAGGTGATTTTGGTTATTCATACATCGATAGTCAGCCTATTAATACCAAGATATGGTCTAAAGTATGGATTTCATTTTCATTCTCTATATTATCAGTATTGTTTGCCTATATCATAAGTATACCCTTAGGTATATATTCGGCATACAAGAAAGACAGTAAATTTGATAGAATTTCATCAATAGTTGTATTTGTATTATACTCAATGCCTGGATTCTTTATTGGGGTATTGTTACTTTATACTTTTGCTAACCCTGATACACTTAGGTGGTTTCCAGTTTCAGGAATTCAAGACCCTACATTATTCAATCCTGAATGGTCTTTTTGGGAAAAGACAGCTCACAGAGCACCATATTTTATCTTACCACTAATTACTTATACCTACAGCTCTTTTGCCTTCTTAAGTAGAATAATGCGAGTTGGTGTAATTGATGTCTTCGGACAAGATTATATCAGAACAGCAAGAGCCAAAGGCTTAGGAGAGGGCAAAGTCGTTATGAAGCATGCTTTGAGAAATTCATTGTTGCCGATTATTACGGTTTTCGCTAATATTTTCCCATTAGCAATAGGTGGTTCTGTAATTATAGAAACCATCTTTACCATTCCAGGAATGGGATTTGAAATATATAACTCTATTCTGAATTCGGATTACCCAATGATTGTAGCAGTATTTACAATAATTGGTTTCTTAACCATGATTGGCTATTTAGTTGCCGATGTACTTTATGCAGTTGTTGATCCAAGAATTTCTTACAAATAAACAGATATGGAACAGAATAATTTTTCATTTAAAAAATACGCTTGGCAACAATTCAAAAAGAATAAGCCTGCACTTATTTCATTATACATTCTTATTGGTTTGGTATTCATTGCTTTATTTGCACCAATTATAGCCAATGATCAACCCTTGTACTGTAAATACAAAGGAGAAACCTTTTATCCAGCTTTTTCAACTTTAGTAAACCCTTCAAAGGTAGATTCAGTAAAGAACGATGCTGGACTTGTTGAAATGCTACAGTTTGATATCACTGACTGGAGAAAGTTAGATTTAGAAAGTGTAGTGTGGGCTCCCATTCCTTATTCGCCAGACAAAGGAGATAGGTATAACAGAGAGTATGTCTCACCATTGGATGAACAGCGTTATAAAAACAGCGATAATGAAATTGTAGCCATTCCAAGTCGATTAAGGCATATTATGGGTACAGATAACATCGGAAGAGATTTAGCTTCAGGACTTATTCATGGCACTAGAATATCTTTATTAGTCGGTGTACTGGCTATGGGTATAGCTAGTATAATAGGTGTCTTTTTAGGTGCTTTAGCCGGTTTCTTTGGCGATAGAAATTTATTGATGCCTAGGGTAAAATATATATTTACTTTATTAGGCGTTTTCCTTGCCTTTTTCTATGGTTTTGGAGTGCGAAAATATACGCTTTCAAATGCTTTTTCAACAGGTAATGGCGTGTGGGAGTTGGTTATCAGTTTATTGATAATCGTTGCCATACTAGTAGGAATGAGGTTGTTATCGCGTTTGTTTAACTTCGGTTGGCTAGGTAAAGAAGTAAGTGTGCCAATTGACTCATACATTTCTAGAGGAATTGAAATATTAAATTCCATACCAAGACTAATTTTAATCATTACTATTTCTGCCATTTTTGTAAGAAGTATTTGGTTAATAATGGTCATTATTGGACTAACTTCATGGACAGGTATTGCACGTTTTACGAGAGCGGAATTTTTAAGGATTAGAGAACTGGAATATATTCAAGCGGCTAAATCCTTAGGTTTTTCTAACTTCAGAGCAATAGCAAAACACGCTTTACCGAATGCCTTAGCACCTGTTTTTGTATCTATTGCCTTTGGTGTAGCCTCGGCTATTCTCATTGAAAGCTCATTATCATTCCTTGGTATAGGAGTGCCAGATGACGTGGTTACTTGGGGTTCTTTATTGAACTTGGGTCGACAAGAGTTTGAAGCATGGTGGTTGGTAATGTTCCCTGGTTTTGCCATATTCATTACCATTACGATTTACAATCTTATTGGAGAAGGTCTGAGAGATGCCCTTGACCCTAGATTGAAGAGCTAATTACTTTTGGTGTAATTCTTTTTGAAGTAATTCTTTAAGCTGTTCGGCAGATAAGCTAATCTCGAGTTTACCTTTTTGAGCAACAGAAATTTTCCCTCTTTCTTCAGAAACGATAATTGCAATACAATCAGTATTTTCAGAAATTCCTGCAGCTGCTCTATGACGCATTCCTAGATTAGAAGGGAAGTTTTCATTCTCAATTGTTGGAAGTACACACCTTGCGGCTTTAACAGTATTTCCTGTAATTATTACAGCACCGTCATGTAATGGACTATTTTTAAAGAATATACTCTGAAGAAGAATGCTAGAAGTTTTTGAATTTATACTTTCACCAGTTTCAATATAGTTTGGCAGTCCATTTTCTCTAGTAATGACAATAATAGCACCAGTTTTTGTGCTAGCCATTTTCTCACAAGCATCGGTGATGGCGGACACATCAACTTCAGCAGCAGTTTCATCGTTTATCCAATTGAACTTTAACACCCCATCTTTAGAGAAAAATTTGGTGTTTCCAATCATCAATAAGAAACGTCTGACTTCTTGTTGGAAAACAATAATTACGGCTAAAACACCTACACCAATGAATTGTCCAAGAATTTCACTGAGCAAGTCCATTTGTAAGGCTTCTACCAGTTTCCACAGTAGGTAGATTGCTGCAATTCCAATGAAAATCTTAATAGCAACAGTCCCTTTTATCAGTTTATACAATTGATATAAAAGAATAGCCACCAAAAAGATGTCGACAATATCAAGTATGTTAAATTCGAGAAAACCCATTACAAATTCGTTTTTGCGAAGTTAGTTAATTTTACACATTCCATAGCTTCCCTAACGTCATGTGCCCTCAAAATAGATACTCCTTTATCTAGGCATATAGTATGAATAACGCTAGTGCCATTAAGAGCATGTTCTGCATCAGTACCTAGAGGCTTGTAAATCATGGACTTTCTAGAAACGCCTGCAAGTAGTGGTAAATTTAGTGCGTGTAAGTGCTCTAGTCGATTAAGCAATTGGTAATTGTGTTCTAGGGTTTTACCAAATCCAAAACCAGGGTCAATGATGATATCTTTCACGCCCTTTTCATTCAGTTGATTTACCTTTTTTTCAAAATAGATTTTAACTTCATCCTCAATGCAGTCATATTGAGGGTTGTCTTGCATATTTTGGGGTGTACCTTTCATATGCATTATTATGTAAGGCACCTTTAATTGAGCAATTGTATCGAACATTTTGTCGTCAAGCTCACCAGCTGAAATATCATTTATCAAGTCTCCACCAGCCTCAATTGAGCGTCTTGCTATTTCCGATCGAAAGGTATCTATGGATAGGATAGCAGACGGAAATTCGTTGTTAATATTTTTCAGATTATTTTCTAGTCTTTGCCATTCCTCGTCAGCAGAGATATGTCTAGCATTAGGTCTAGAAGAGTAGGCACCTATATCGATAATAGTAGCCCCGTCTTCGAGCAATTTTTCAGTTTGCTTCAGTGCTTTATTTTCAGAATTATGTTTTCCACCATCGAAAAATGAGTCGTCTGTAAGGTTTAAAATACCCATGACAATTGGTGTTGATAAATCGAGCAATTTTGCTCCGCTTTCTAACGTTATTGCTGTATTAAATTTTTTATTTTTATTCATTATAAAAAACGACTGATTTAACGCATGGAACAGACCATTCAAGAGTACGATGTGGCGTTTGCCAAATGTAAGGATATTTTTATCAAAAAAATGAAAGACTATGGGTGTGCATGGCGTATTCTTCGTTTATCTTCCTTAACCGATCAAATCTTCATTAAAGCTCAGCGGATTAGAAGCATTGAGATGAAGGGCTCACAAAAAGTAGGTGAGGACATTAGAAATGAATTTATTGGTATTGTAAACTATTCCATTATTGCACTCATTCAATTAGAGAAAGGGATTGCTGAACAACCAGACATGGAAAGTGAAGAGGTTCAAGCTCTATATGAGAAGTTTTACTCTGAAGCGAATGAACTCATGCAGTCTAAAAATCACGATTATGGTGAGGCTTGGCGAGATATGAGGGTAAGTTCTCTAACCGATCTTATTTTGCAAAAACTTCTTAGGGTAAAGCAGATAGAAGACAATGAGGGGAAAACGCTTATTTCCGAGGGTATAGATGCCAATTATTTTGACATGATTAACTATTCAATTTTTGCACTTATAAAATTAAACTAAAATGAAATTTATAACATTTATATCACGATTAATTGTAGGGGTATTATTCATTATTTCAGGCTTAATAAAAGCTAATGATACAGTAGGGTTTTCTTACAAGTTGGAAGAATACTTTTCTGCTGATGTACTTAACTTAGAATTCCTTATTCCTCTTGCATTGGTAATGGCAGCAGGCTTGTGTATTGTGGAAGTCATATTAGGAGTTATGGTCTTGATAGGTTCACGTCCTAAGTTAGCCAATTGGTCTTTGATGGCAATGACGGTATTTTTTACTTTCCTAACCTTTTATTCGGCTTATTTTAATAAGGTAACGGATTGTGGTTGTTTTGGAGATGCAATCAAGTTAACACCTTGGGAGTCATTTGGTAAAGACATTATTTTACTGATTCTAATCGGAATTCTATTTCTTGGTGAAAAACACATTAAACCCCTTTTCAATGAGAAGAAAGAAAATATGATGATGGGTATAGTTACCTTCTTCTGTTTTGCTTTTGTAATACACACTTATAGACACCTGCCTGTTGAAGATTTTAGACCATATGCCGTTGGTAATAACATCACTGAAGGAATGAAAACTTGCGATGAGTTAGGTTTACCATGTACTGAGGAAGCACTATACTACATCGTAAAAGACAAAAGCACTGGTGAAACTTCAGAAATGCTATCAACAGATTACCAAGATAAATGGGAGCAATTTGACTTTGTAGAAGCCACTGACAAATCCATTGTATTGCAAGAAGGCTATGAGCCACCGATTCATGACTTTTCAATTTCATTAGACGGTGTAGATTATACTTATTCTATACTCGATGAAGAGAATGCATTTTTATTAGTGTGCTATAATATCACTAAAACCTCTTCATCAAAGCAAGAAGAGATAAACGCATTTTATGAAGAATGTCAAGCAAGAGGAATTTCCTTTTATGCTTTATGTGCTTCTAGCGATGACAATATATTAGCCTACCAAGAAGAGAATAATATCGATTATCCGTTTTACTTTACGGATGAAACTACTTTGAAAACGATGATTCGTTCTAATCCTGGTTTAATGTTACTCAAAAAAGGCACAATACAAGGAAAGTGGCACCACAACGATTTTCCTCAGATGGAAGATGTAGAAAATCTATTTTAGATTGTTAAATTTTATAACACAACGGATAGCTTATGGTTTTCTGGTCATGTTTGGCGTGATCAGTGTCGTTTTCTTTCTGTTTAATATTTTGCCAGGCGACCCTGCACGTATGATGCTCGACCAAAGAGAAGATGCACAGCAACTTCAGAACATAAGAGCAAAGTATGCCTTTGATAAATCCTATTCAGAACAATACCTCTTGTATTTGAACGATTTATCGCCATTATCTATTCATTCTCAAAACCCATCATCCTATACCAATTTAGAGTCAAAAGAGTACCATTTTTATCCGCTTTTTTCTCTAGAAAACTATGATGTTGTTCTTAAATATCCCTATTTGAGAACCTCTTTCAAAAAATCAGGTAAATCAGTTAGTTCTATTATAGCAGACACCTTACCAAATACTATCGTTTTAGCCTTTAGTTCCATTGCCATTGCTATTGTCTTAGGCTTGCTTGTTGGTATCGTTGCAGCCATTTTTAAAGACAGTTGGATTGATAAATTAGCTTTACTCTTTGGGGTGTTTGGAATGTCTATACCGTCTTTCTTTTCAGCGATTTTAATTGCTTGGATATTTGGTTTTGTATTACACGATTTTACCTCCTTGAATATGACTGGCAGTTTATATTCTGTTGATGATTACGGAAGAGAAGAATACCTTTCGGTATCAAACCTAATCTTACCAGCTTTGACACTGGGGATTAGACCATTAGCGGTTATTATTCAATTGACGAGAGCATCTTTTTTGGAAACATTATCCAAAGACTTTGTGAGAACGGCAGTAGCCAAAGGTTTAAGCTTTAAAAAGGTATTGAGCAAACACGTATTAAAAAACTCCTTAAACCCTGTTATAACCGCCGTTTCAGGATGGTTTGCCAGTCTACTTGCAGGAGCAGTATTTGTAGAGTATATATTTGCGTGGAATGGATTAGGAAAAGAAATTGTCGATGCTTTAAATCAGCTCGATTTACCTGTAGTGATGGGCAGTGTGTTAACCATTGCAATAATGTTTATTAGTATTAATATTTTGGTGGATTTAATATATGCAGCCTTAGATCCTAGAATAAAAATGAATTAGAATGAGAAAAAAAATAGTTGCTGGAAATTGGAAAATGAATAAAACACTTGATGAAGGAGTTTCTTTTTCTGATGATTTAAAACAAAGAATAAAGGCTTCAGACAGTGAAGCAATTGTCGTCTTGGGTGTCCCTTACATTCACCTTGACCGCATGTCTCACTTATCAGATGATTTATATTCGGTGAGTGCACAAGATTGCAGCACCAAAGAAAGTGGTGCTTTTACTGGAGAAATATCAAGCTCAATGATAGCATCTACTGGAGCACAGTATGTTATTCTTGGACATTCCGAAAGAAGAGCCTATCACGGAGAGAATAATGCCGATTTAGCGACAAAGGTAGATCGTTGTTTGTTGGATTCTTTAACAGTTATTTACTGCTGTGGAGAGCTATTGGAAGAACGAGAAGCGAATACACATTTTGAGGTTATAAAAAATCAGCTTTCAGAAGCTTTATTTCATCTGACAGCAGAGCAAATGTCCTCAGTTGTTATTGCTTATGAACCCGTGTGGGCAATAGGTACTGGAGTAACGGCCTCATCAGAGCAAGCACAAGAAATGCACGCTTACATACGTTCCTTATTTGTGGAGAAATACGGCAAGGCTATTTCGGATGACGTATCCATTTTATACGGTGGAAGTTGTAAGCCTTCAAATGCAGAAGAGTTATTTTCAAAAGAAGATGTTGATGGTGGTCTAATAGGCGGAGCGTCCTTAAATCCATCGGACTTCATTCAAATTATAGACGCTATTTAATGAATTACAATCAAGTCATATTTAGCTTTGAACCATTAGAACCATGGTCAGAAATTCTGATAGCCTATCTGTCAGAACTCAAGTTTGAAAGCTTTGAGGAAACTTCGGATGGCATCATTGGCTATATACTTGAAAATGAATTCTCCAAAGAGGATATACAAGGCATTTGTGAGCGTTTGGATTGTCCTATTTCTTTTGATTACAAAACGGTTGACCAAGAAAATTGGAATTCTAAATGGGAATCCAGTTTTAAGCCCATTGTTATTGATGACTTTTGTGGAATTAGAGCCGATTTTCATGCTCCAATAGATGTCGATAATGAGATTATAATTACACCAAAAATGTCATTTGGTACAGGTCATCATTCTACCACAGAAGGCATGATAAAAGCCATGCGACACATTGATTTTGAAGGAAAAAACGTTCTAGATATGGGGTGTGGTACGGCTGTCTTAGCCATTTTGGCTGAAAAGCTAAATGCCAAAAGTGTTCAGGCCATTGATATAGAAGAGTGGGCGTATAAAAATGCTATTGAAAATGCCGGCAAAAATAAGTGTAAGGCCATTGAGGTTTTATTTGGAGGAAGTGAGAAGATTGAAGGCGATTTTGATATTATTTTAGCCAATATCAACAGGAATATTCTATTGGCAGACATGGGAGTTTATGCTACTCATTTAAAATCTGATGGATTGATTCTGTTTAGCGGTTTTTATGAGAAAGATTTAGATATTATTAAAGCTGAAGCTACTATACATAAATTAGATTACATCCAACATTTTACGATTAAGGATTGGGTCATTACAACTTTTAGAAAACGCACTTAAATTATGAAAAAATTATCTATTCTATTATCATTTGTCATTATTGCAAACCTGTCTTTTGGACAGTCAAACAAGAGGCTAAAAGAATTTTCAAAAGACCACACCACCTACATTGAGGAACTCAATACCTTCATGTTGTCTGGTTCAGCATCTGAAGACACCAAAAAGATGATGAAAACGATAACTAAGCTGTGGAAGGGAAGTACCTTTTCAACTGATAAGAAGGAAATACTAGTTGACGTATCAAATAAGATGCTGAAAGCTAGAAAGAGGGCTTCTCATTTTGAGGCATTACTATCGGCTGTTGTATCCTTTACTGAATACAAAGACTTTGGTACTCAATTTAATAATTGGTCGAGCATTGTTATGCACTTAATTGAAAATGAACCCACTTCAAGACAGCTAAAATTCTTCAAATACACCAACGATTTATTCACTGAAAACGTAATATTCAAAAACCGTTCATTGAGTTGGTATCCGTCTAAGATGGCATTCTCCTTTTCTTTGAACGATAGCATTCCGGAGCTTAACTTCAGACAGCCTATTGATTTATTCTGTGTAGCAAGGGGAGATACCTTAAGAATCAGCCAAACACAAGGGGTGTTCTATCCTATGACAGGCAAATGGAAAGGGCAAGGCGGTTTGGTGGACTGGAAGAAAGCCGGTTTTAACCTAACAGAAGTCTATGCTGAATTATCCGATTATAATATTGCTTTAAAAACACCAAACTTTAAGGCAGATTCGGTAAAATTCTACAACTACAACATCTTTGGTGAGAAAGTCACTTTCGGTAAGCTAGAAGACAAACTTATCAATAGGAATAAAAGCGATGAAAAAGTTAGTTACCCTAAGTTTGACTCTTATGATAAAAACATAATACTTTCCGACCTTATTGAAGACGTTGACCTTCAAGGAGGCTATTCTTTATACGGTAACCGTTTTGTTTCTACAGGAGGAAATGGTCAGTTAGCCAGTCTTATTTTTTACAGAAACGGTTCGCAGTTTGTACGAGTTTCTACTGAGCGGATTGCTATTGTAGGTAAACGAGTATTAGGGTCCAATGCTTCGGTGAAAATACTCTTTGCCAATGATTCTATTATACATCCTGGGTTGAGCTTGATTTATGACCAAGACGAACGCCGTTTGGATTTAATATCTGATGACGAGGGTGTTTCTTCTTCGCCATATGTGAATACCTATCACAATTTAGAAATGAAGTTCCAAAAGCTAGAATGGAAAATTGATGACGATAAAATAACCTTTGGAACGATAGTTGGAAACAACAATCAGCCTGCCTTTTTTGAGTCTTCCAAATATTACACTTCTACTAGGTTTGATAATCTTATGGGTATTGACGCCAAACATCCGCTCTTGACCATTAAAGAGTTTAATAAAAACTATGGCGTTAACAATAAGTTTTTTGTGGAAGATTTTAAGAGAATATCGCCATATTCAGACGACCAAGACATTCGCTTTTTAATGAATTTAGCTAAACAAGGCTTTTTGAATTACAACTCTAACCTTGGCACCGTTTACGTTAAGGATAATGTAGAGCGTTACATCATGGCACGTTCAGAGAAAATAGACCATGATGTCATCAGTTTAATATCTGCAAAACCAGAAAATAATGCCAACGCCATACTAGATTTGAATACCATGAATTTGGATATTTTTGGTATCAATAAGATAAATGTAAGTGAGGTAAGAGATGTTGTTGCTTTGCCTTCAAATCAAAAGATTGTCGTTCAAGAGGGACTAAACTTCTCAATGGAAGGGCGATTGATAGCCGGTTCTGGTGGAAGGTTTAGAATAAAATCCGATGATATAACCTTCAATTACGAAGATTTTAGAATGTACTTCAAGGATGCAAGTACTGAAATTTGGATTCCAAACAATCAAGAAAAACGCAATGAGAAAGGGGAGCTGATACTTGAACCCTTACACAGTGAAATCACTATTTCTAATGGCGAATTATTGGTAGATACGAGCATCAACAAATCGGGTATTTGGAAAGAAGACCACCCTCAATACCCCATTATTAGAAGTTACGACAGGTCTAAAGTATATTACGACCAAGAAGATATTTTTGCAGGAGTATACAACAGAGAGCGTTTTTACTTTGACATTGACCCTTTTGAGATTGACTCATTGGATTCTTACGACAGAAGCTCATTAATTTTTCCAGGAGAGATGTACACCGCCGATATTTTCCCGAGCTTCAGACAAGAATTAAGTGTTCAAAAAGACAATGCTTTAGGCTTTGAAATTAGTATTCCAGAAGGCGGGCACCCTTTGTATGTTGATAAAGGTAAATTCTTGGGAGCCAATTCATTAAGTCTAAACAAATCTGGATTGAGAGGAAGTGGAACTTTCGAATATTTGAGTTCTACAACACAGTCCAAAGACTACATTTTCTTCCCAGACTCTATGAATACCCATGCCACTTCCTTTGCTCTGGCTAAAACCTCTGGAGAGTTGGGCGTGCCACAAGCCAGTGGAAATGATGTTTATGAGCATTGGTTACCTTATGAAGACGTCTTGAATGTAAAGAAGAAAACGGAAGATTTAGTGCTTTATTCGGCTAAAGCGACCTTAGACGGTCAATTTTTCCTAAGACCTGAAGGATTAACTGGAGGAGGTAAAGTCGCTCTAGACGAGTCTGAGTTAGTTTCAAACCTCTATTATTTCAATTTGGATGAATTCAACTCGGATACTGCTGACTTTGTGCTTCACCGTTCCGATGACTTTGATGCTATAGCCTTTGAGTCGGTAAACCTTCGTACAGAAATTAACCTCGTAGAGCGAACAGGTACCTTCCAATCAAATGGAACAGGCTCTTTTGTTTCTTTCCCAGAAAACCAATACATCTGTTATATTGATGAGTTAAAATGGTTTATGGACCGTAGCCTAGTCGAATTGGGCGTTTCTGCTGGTGGTTCAGGTTCTAAGTTTGTATCGGTACATCCAGAACAAGATTCTTTATCTTTTGTGTCTAGAAAAGCCTCATACAGTCTGAAGGATTACATTATTCAAGCCGAAGAGGTGGACGAAATACAAGTAGCTGATGCTGCTATATACCCTGCGGATGGGGCGGTAACGGTAGAAACAGGTTCTATCATGCGAACCTTATACAATGCCACTCTAATGGTAATCAGAGATGAAAGGTATCACGAATTGTTTGATGCGACCATTGATATACAAGGCGGTAAGAGCTATTCTGGGCGTGCGTCTGTAAACTACAAAGGACGAGGCATAGAGGAGCAAATTATTCAGTTTGACACCTTGTATGTGGACAGCACCTTCCAATCGGTTGCCTTTGGTGAAATTTCGGCAGAACGTGAGTTTAAATTTAACCCCCAATTCTCTTATAAAGGCTCAGTGAAAATGGAAGGCTCTCAAAAAGAGTTTTTATACGACGGTTCTTTCCAAGTACAGCATGAGTGTTATTTGGTTAATGACGGATGGGTGAAGTTCAACGACTATGTTGGAGTGGATGAAATTAAACTGCCAATAGGCGATAATGTCCTCGATGAGGAAGGCAAAAATCTATACGTTGGACCCATTATGTCCGAAGACCGCATTTATCCAGCATTCCTTTCTACTTTGGAGCAAGAAACGGATATAGTAATGATGCCTATAAACGGTTACCTATCGTATAATGCCGCACGTTCTATGTTCATAGTGGAAGACAAAGAAGATTCACTTGCTAGCCGCTTTACCATGAGCAATGAAGGCTGTGTGATGAAGGGCGAAGGCGACTTCAATTTAGGTTTGGATTTAGGAAGGGTAGATATTTCTACAACGGGTAATTTCAATTTCAATGCCGTTAACAATACCTTCAAAACGACCTGTATGCTGTCATTGGACTTTTACATGAGTAAAAAGTCTATGGACTTTATGGGGGACGACTTGTATAACGACCCTATGGCGGATGAATTGGAGATGAGCGAAAACTTCTACATTCCTAACTTCAACAGGATTTTGGGTGACGAAGATTTATCCTTTGAATACGAGATGTATGGACAGTTTGAAAAGCTTCCTAATGAATTGAAAAAGACTTTGTATTTCTATGAGGTGAATTTGGATTGGGATCAAGAGAATTCCAGTCTAATGTCCAAGAGGATGTTAGGATTGGGTAACATCAACGATTTCCAGATTAACAAACTCTACAAAGGAAGGTTAGAACTGAACAACGATTTTGCGGGGGACTTATTCAATATTTACCTAGAGACGGACATAGGGGAGTGGTACTTCTTCAACTATTCAAACGATGTGCTTTTGAGTCGTTCGTCCATAGAGGAGTATAACATTGAGATTATGGAAGTGAAGACCCAGCAAAAGAAATTGCCTGCTGGAAAAGGAGAGACGCCATATCAGTACGATTTATCTTCAGAAACGGATGTTGATAACTTCAAAAAGCGATTTTTTAGATAGTAATCAAACTTTGTATTTTAGCCAACCATGTTAACAATAACAAACATTCTTTTGCTGCTTTTGGCATACCTTATAGGTGCCATTCCATTCAGTGTAATAGCAGGGAAGGTGTTAAAAGGCATAGACGTAAGAGAATATGGCAGTGGAAATGCCGGAGCGACCAATACCTTTAGAGTATTGGGCAAAAAAGCCGGTATTCCAGTCTTGTTATTGGATGTGTTCAAAGGCTTCTTGGCGGTGGACTTGGTTTGGTTTACCTCTTATGTGCCATCCACAGAGATTTACATTAACTTACAATTGGCATTTGGTATTGCTGCCGTATTAGGGCATGTTTTTCCTGTTTATGCCGGTTTTAGAGGGGGTAAAGGCGTAGCAACTTTATTGCGCTTTATGATAGGCGTATTTCCAGAAGCTGCCCTTATTTCCATTATCGTATTTGTGATCACCTTAATATTTTCCAAATACGTTTCTCTCTCATCCATTTTTGCGGGTTTATTCTTTCCTTTTGGAGTGTATTACCTCTCGGAACATGTGGTGCCAACCATGATGATATTCGCCATTTTTGTGCCAGTATTGCTGATTGCTACCCACCAAAGAAACATTGAGCGATTGGTAAGGGGCGACGAAAACAAGGTTAAACTGAGGAAGAAGAAATAATTTGACTTTTTTTCTTTAGTTATTCGAATAGCTCTTTATATTTGCAAACGAATTTGGACTCGTAGCATAACTGGATAGTGCACTAGATTACGGCTCTAGAGGTTGGGGGTTCGACTCCCTCCGAGTTCACATATTTTAAAATCCCCTTGACAATTTCTGTTCTTGGGGATTTTTTTATGCACCACCTTGTGGTGTGTACTGAAAAAGAGGGCAGAGGTAGGGACTTTAAAGCAATGAAAATGAATACTAATCAATATATTTTGGTTAGGTTTTAAATGTCTTTTGAACTAACGAGTAAGCTCGATATTCAAAATCCAGAATCTATCTCCATTTAGCGGAGCGCTAACTGTAAGTTGAACTAAAAATTAACAACTAGAACTAAAAAATAAATGAGTGGGCTTTTTTTAAACTTTTATCAAATAGAAATTGACTTAAAAGAAGTCTCTGTAAAAGCACTCAATTACTCAGATTATCAAAGTAAAGAAGATTTTTTAAAATTAAGAGATTCAAACAAAAAGTGTACTTTTTATAGAGAAAATGACAAAATACTTGTATGGAGTGCCAATGAGTTAAATGGAGAATTCAAACAATTACCTGATTATAAAATAAAACTAAATGATAACCCCAAAATAATATCTCGTATTATTAAAAAATGGAGTTATTAATTTTTTAAAAAAAATTGATTCTTATCGGATTTTTAAAAACAAATATTCAAATTCTTGGAAAAAATTTCTTCAAAAGATGTACTGCAAAACTCAATTAGTGGATTAGAGATTAATCGTGTTGTACATTTTTCGCCATACTTTTGTTATAAAGAGGAAAAGTTACTTTTAGGTTTTACCCTCTCTTGTTCATTAAAAAATAGATTTAATTGGACTAAACAAGAATTTGAAAAGAATGGAATTGACACAAGTGGTTTAAAAGGAAAAGAAGGTATAATTTTTGCTAATAGACAATCAATAAAACGATTTTTAGAATCGAGAGGAGCTACAGACAACTATGAAAATACTAGATTCGGAAAGATTAAAGAACTAGAAGAAGCCTCACTCACTGTAATATTCGATGATGAATCCGAAGTTGAAGTCGAAAGAGCTGTTTGGAACAATATCCAGTATTCATACAATAGAGAACAAAAAAAGATTGTAGAAAAAATTGTTGGGACATTTGAACAATTTCCTATTCGTTTAGCTTGGGCAATTACCGTTCATAAAAGCCAAGGACTGACATTTGAAAAAGTGATTGCTGATTTAGGAAGAGCATTTGCACCAGGACAAGTTTATGTGGCTTTAAGTCGTTGTACTTCGTTTAGTGGTCTAATGCTAAAAACTCAACTGAACAGTTATGCAATAAAAACCGACCCAAGAGTTATTGAGTTTGCTCAAAACGAAACACCAGAAACATTAATAATGGAACAACTTAATACAGGAAAAGCGGATTTCTACTACAAGAAAGCTAGAGAAGATTTCAAAAAAGGAAAAATCAAATCTGCCTTTGACTTTTTCAAAAGAGCTTTAAAGTTTCGAAACGATATTGATACGGATATTTTTAGAAAATTTATTGAAATACAAGGGAAGCGACTTTTGGATTATAAACATAAAAACGCTACAAATATTGAGAAACTTGAGTTGGCTAACGATAAACTCAAAAGAACACTTGAAAGTTCATCGTTAAAGATGCAAGAATTTGAAGATAAAACTGTAGATTATGAAGTAGTTCTTCCTGATGGTAGAAAACTAACTTCTAATGCATCTAAGGATTTAGTAGAAGGGATAGTAGAAAAACATTCAGTGGAATTTTCAACAATGTTATCTCTGGAAATGATTTGAAGTTAGAGGAACTTCTTTTATTAGGTAGAAGTTCTAAATCTAGTGAAATAAAGAAAAAGTTCATAGAGTATGTAGATTATGGAATAAAAGAAACTACTAGAGATATTTTAACTAAAAGTATTGCTAATCCAGAGACATTAAGTGAAACAGCTGGTTTTTATGCAGTTATATTAACTAGACATAAAGAATCTCTTTTAGAATCTGTATTTGAATATTTAGAACAATTTGATGTTGAAATAACAAGTGTAGAAATAGACGAAGAGGTTAGATTTAAAGATAGCTATCAATTACTTGAAGCTAACGCCATAAACTCAAAAGAGATGGCCCCAAAACTAGTTAAACTATTAATAGCTACATTACCTTCAAGAGAAGCTAACAGTGCATTCTCACAAGGATTAGTTAATTATAGGTCTTTATTTAATACTTTAATGAGGGAACTATCTGGCATTGAAGAAATCAATGAGATGGTAGATAAAATGGAAGAACTAAAATCTACTAGCCTTGCTTTTGGAGGTTCTAATGGTCCTATAGCTAATCTTATACAAAGAATAAATGGAAGAGAAGAGTCTTCAGACCCTAATATATTTACATTAAGACGTAAGTTTCAACAACAATTTGCAAAGCATGAAGAATCTCCTTAACATTGGAATAGTTAGAAAAAATGAGTATATAGATTTTGTGGCTGTAGATTCAACTATATAAAATAACACAGTAAAAGAAACATGGTTAGCTGACTTAAAAGATTTAATTAATCAAAATAAGTCTGATTTATTAAAATATACCCTGAATAGTAAATTGATAATGATTTACCTTTTTAGTTTAACATTTATTGACCTCATATTAGTTAAAAGCTTGATATTCTAAATTAGAATTTTGAAAAACTCACAAAAAGAAATACTGTTTAAAGATTTTCAATGCCACTGGAAAAAACAATTTCAAAAAATTCCGTCTATTATAAGGTATTTATCATCATACGATGATATTACCACCAAATTAGATACTTTTCTTCCTTTAAATTTCTCCAATTTACGCAACTCTCAGTTAGAATGGGTTTCTTTGGTTTCACAATTTGATAACCTAATAGAGGCTGACTTTTTTAAACCTTATTGGATTCCAATTCAAAAAAATAAATACGATTATTTCATAGATTTATCTTCTGAATGTTTGCCATTATTTAAAGTCGATTTCTTTTTTTATGAACCATACCGTTGGTATAAAAAATACATAGCAAAAGATTTATCACAATTTCTAATTGATATTGATAACGCTAATTTTAATATTGACGACTACCTTCGAGAAGTAGAAGGTAAAGAAGCCACACAATTAAGTGGCTTTTTTGAAGAAAGGGATGAATTAGGCTTTTCGTCTAAACTAGAGCTCTACCCAATAGATAAACATAGTCTTTTCGGAGATTAAGAAAACAGTGATTATTTAATTAGAGGGAACAGTATTACATTTAAAAATATTAATTCCGTTGTAGTTGGTCTATTAGCATTAGACTGTGAAATTACTCTTGATGGTTTTGCAGCTAGGCATAACGATAAAGAGAATATCTTTGATAAAGTTAAGACAATTGGTGCTCTAGTGTATTTATTACAAAGTATTGGGGTATTGAGTGTAATTTTTTATTCCTTTTCCTTCAATTCAAATACGAAGTGTAAAGCTGAATTTTACAATAACACCCTTAAAATTTCACATACAAACAAAGAGCTTCTTGAAGGATTAATTGATAAATATGAATCTGTTAAAAATATGTAGGAATATCTTTTTCAAAACACCTCAAAAAATTAATCCTTTGCACTACAATTTTTCTAAAAAAAGAAGGTTTTAGAATACACTATATTCTTAGTAGTTTTGCACTATGTATAAAATCATATTCTTTTTACTCTTGTCTGCTATTACATTTGCACAGAACAGCACTGACGAATTGGGCAGAAA
>Ga0233432_10000862_pt1 | contig 29154 bp, 27 predicted proteins | sample SI_122_August201_6_FD_179870 | JGI IMG/M metagenome (GOLD analysis project Ga0233432, IMG submission 179870) | Seawater microbial communities from Saanich Inlet, British Columbia, Canada - SI_122_August2016_10_MG | ecosystem: Environmental > Aquatic > Marine > Inlet | place: Canada: British... | reverse complement strand
TTAGTGTAGATTATCCCACACTAATTCGCCTACTAACTCGTAATCTTCATTGAGGTCATCGAGTTGTTCATCAGTCATTTCTTTACCATCATAGTCTGCACTGTCTATAAAGGCATCGCAGTAGTCCGGGTAGTCTCTGTGGTCAATACCATCTAGTACTACATTGGAAATTAGTTTGAAGTTAAATTTAGTCATATCTTATTCCTTATTTATTCTGTTATATAATTCTGTTATTATTTCTTTTTTAAACACCTGTAGGTCTTCTAAAAATTGATTATCTGTTTCTTCATAGTTACCATATTCAAACATGTAATCTACTGTCTTTTCATCTATACTATCTATTATAGTATCTACTGTTTCATCTATTATTCTCTCTACTATTTCTTGAGTCATATTATTATTATTAAGTTCATTTATATTATCTGAAAGTGGACTTATTCAGTTTGTACAAAAGTAGTTATATTGTTTAGGTGATAAATTACCATTGTGAGTAGTAGTACACCATCTCTCTATGAGTAATGATAATTACTTTTGAAAAGTGTGACATAAGGTAGTTAAGTTATTAATAGTAACTACCTATTGTCACTGTTTTATGTTACTTGATTTCTGACAAGTCACGAGCGAAGGCAGGCACCGCATTACTATTCGTGTAGTTACCATACTTTTGGAAACACTCCATACTTTCGAATCTTTCTTGGAATTTAGAGTAGATGTCGTCGTGGTTATAAGTGTAAGAAACACCTTTCTTGTTAGTAAACGTTATTACTTGGTTTGCTCCGATTAGAGACTTTCTGATTACAAATCTTTTAGTAGTCATAGTATTTAATTTAATTGGTTACGTTATTATTATCTTTACTTAGTCGTGTTGAGTTTGTGCACTCATTATTACTCAGTAAGTAACTGTCATTATTATTATCAGTTACAGTTTTATTATCTGAAGGTAGTCGTAAACAGTTTGTGCAGGTGCAGGTGCTATACACTTCGTGCTATACACCGCAAGCGGCGTTGCTGCGAGGCAGCTACTGATTGCATGTTGCAATGATCAGTATCAATAAAGCAATGTGTAGATAAAGCATGGTTTAGTTTAGTTAGGTTAATGAATCAAATGAAGACTATTTAGTCTCCACTTGATGTTCACGTGCCCACGTTGGTAAGTTATTACTGTTCGTGTAATTACCGTACTTGTGCCAACAGTCCATGTTGTTAAGTTTTTCTTGATTCGCTGAGTATACCGCGTCATGATCATAAGTATACGTTTCATTTTTCTTATTCGTAAATGTAATGATTGTGTTGTTTCCGATTAATGATTTACGCATTACGAATCTTTTTGAATTTAATACTGACATAATTAATTTAATTTAAGTTTATAATAATTTATTTATTTACATTTATATTATCTGATGTAAGTCGTATAGACTTTGTGCAGCGTGCAGTACATTAAATAATAGTTACAATAGTATTATCTAGATAGTATCGTGGTAAGTTTGTGCAAATGCTATACAGCGACGCTGACGCGCGCCGTAACGCGTAAACGCTGGCGGAAATGTCAAAAAACGCAAGGGGGCTAGTAATATATAAACGACTTTCCATTTAGGCGGGGCCACCTAGAGGGGTAGGGGCTACACTACACCCCAATATTTACAATATGTTTTTTTTATAGTGACATTAGCCTATTAAGGTTTCTTTAGTAACAGGCAAGTGTCACACTTTTAACTATTTTATGTACTATGTAATAATATACCTATGAGTGGTTCACCGATAAAACTAAAGCAAAAGCTATCGCCTAAAGCGGCAGCAGCTAAGAAGCGTAGAGACAAAGCAGCAGCTATGACTCCTAAGCGTAGAAAGCGTAAAGCAGAGAACCAAAGAATAGGTCAATCATCTGAATACGATCTGCATCACAAGTCAGATGGATCTATAGTTAAGATGAGTACAAGTAATAATAGAAACGTGTGGAAACACGGCGAAAGATCATAGACATGTATAAAAAGAGTGGATTTAAAATGAAAGGTTTTTCTGGGTTCGGTGACGAAGACAAGAAAGAAGCTCGCAAAAGACGTAAAGATGAGCGTAAAGAATCTAGAGCTCACGACAAGTCTGCGCGTAAAACATATAGAGAAGATCACCCAGGTGTCTTAAATAGATTACTAGGAAAATACAAAATAAAGTAACATGTACGGAAAGAAAAGCCCAGCTGAAAAAAGAAGCTGCTACAAAATGAAAGGTAAGTCTCCGATGATGAAAGCCTTAATAGGTAATCAGCATAGACTACCAGAAGAGTTAAAAGCTAAGATTATAGCTTCACCTGCTAAGATGTATGACAACAAAAAAATGAAAAGCAATAAACCTTGTCCAGGATGTAAGAGTATATGTCCATCTTGTAGAGGATAAATTTAACGGAAAGACCGTTAACCACGTTATTAACCTAAAACCAAATTAAAATGACGTACCTATATTACCAGACTACCAGTACAACTGGTGGCGAAATGAAAGCAAACGAGAAAACCAAGAAGCAATGGCAACATTTATCCAATAAAGAGAACTGGAGGATAACACAACTGCCAAATGGTTATTACCAAACAGAGGTTTCAAACCCAGATAATGATAATTGGCACGATGTAACACGTCGAGAGACGCTAGAAGGTGCAGAACAAGCAATAGACGGTTCAGTTGAGCATTTTACCAAAAAAGTAGAGGCTACAAAAGGACCAAAGGTTGTTAAAACTTTTAAAAGTGAGTAGACTTAAACTACTACTAGTAGCTTTAGCCGGTTGGTTAGGGCTACTTTTTACAGCTTTTGTGTACTATATTGCGATAGCTGGACTTATAAAACTATTTTAATTTAATTTAATCAAATAATGGAGTATAATCTACCTAGTGAGATCGTTAAAGATCTTACTTTTGGCCAAGATGCCAATAAAAAAGTGGTTGCTGGCGTTGAAAAGCTAGCAAAAGCCGTGAAATCAACCTTAGGAGCCTCTGGTAAATGCGTAATATACGAAGATGCCAGAGGTAATCCGGTCATAACAAAAGATGGTGTAACCGTTGCGGAAAGCGTAGTCTTATATGACCCGGTTGAAAACATGGGCGCAACTTTAATCAAAGAAGCAGCCCGAAATACAGTTAGAGAAGCTGGCGATGGAACAACCACTGCTACCGTGCTAGCTGAATCACTGCTAAAGCAAGTCAGTTCTGACAACAAAGCTACAACACGAGAAATAAAAAATGGTATCAAGTCTGGTTTAGACAAGATAAACGAGTACTTAGACAGTGTAGCTGTTGCTATTGAAGGTGATATGCTTAAATCTGTTAGTGCTATTAGCTGTAACAATGACGCAGAGCTTGGTAGTATCATATCTGATGCTTACAATCAAGTAGGAAAAGATGGTATAGTGCTTATGGAAGAGTCAGACACTGAAGAAACTTACGTAGATGTAGTTGACGGGGTACAATTAAAAGAGTGTGGTCTTACTTCGCCTCACTTTGTCACTAACACTGACAAGCAGAAGGCTGAGCTTGATAATCCTCTAGTGCTTATTTGTATGTCTGAGATACCTAATATACGTAAGATACAAACTATACTAGAGCACGTTATAAAGAATAACCGATCTTTACTTATAGTGGCTAAAGTGTCACAGCAAGTAAAATCGGCGCTTTTAATGAATAAAGTTAAAGGTAACATCAAAATTAACATTATTGATCTACCTGGATTTGGACCTACTAAAAACGACACGTGTAAAGATCTAGCTGTTCTTACAGGAGCTAAAGTTGTAAATGAAGAGCTAGGAGATGATTTAGACGGTATAAGTCTAGATATACTAGGAGAAGCTGAATACTCAGCTACAGATGATAGAAACACTGTTATAACTACTATAGAAGACTTACACGAAGATGTATCAGAAAGAATTGATCAAGTCGCAAAACTTGTTGCTGACGAAAAAAATGGTTTCATTAAAAAGAAACTGGAAGAAAGATTGTCTATGCTATCAGGTAGTGTTGGAATTATCCGCGTTGGGGCAAACTCAAAAGTGGAACTTAAAGAAAAGAAAGATAGGGTCGAAGATGCGATTTACGCTACGAAAGCTGCATTAAAAGAAGGTATAGTGCCAGGGGGCGGCGTTGCCCTCCTTAACGCTTCTATGAAAATCGAACCTACTAACGTAGGTGAAGAGCTTTTATTAGAATCTATTAAAGCGCCATTTGTTACTATATTAAATAACGCGGGCTTTGAAACATTAGGCTTACCTAAAGGTGAAGGCATAGGCGTTAACGTAGTAACTGGTGAAGAAGCTGATATGATTAAAGAAGGCATTATTGATCCTGTACTTGTAACTAAGTCTGCGCTTAAAAACGCGGTATCTGTTGTAACTACTATTATATCTGCCGATTGTGTAATTTCAAATATTAGAGTTGATGAAAGCAGTAAATAATTACATAGTAGTAGAGAACATAAAAGCTGAACCTAAGAAAGTCGCAGGTCTAATATTAACAGAAGACATCGACGAAGACAACAGGTATATAAAAGCTAATGTTATTTCAACTGGCAACTTAGTTGAAGGAATAGAAGACAAAGACGTAGTTTACTACGATAAACACGCTGGACACGGAGTTCAGTATAACGATAAATTATACCAAGTCATACAATCACGTGACGTGGTATTAATTGATTAAACCAAAACCATAAACTATAGTCCGTAAAACTTAAAACGACAAACAAATTATTAATTATTAAAAACAAAAAAAATGGAAAATTACTTTTTATTTGTAGACTCAACGAGCGTAGCTTACGCTTACAACTCTAGAAAACTAAACGGAATCGTAACAGCCGATACTACTGTAACGCTACACTTTGCTAACGTTGCTGGTGGTACTGCAGATTTAGATGCTGACGAGGTTGTTCTATCAGTAACATCTGGAGAAGAAAGAGCTGTTATGTTGGCGATACTAAAACAAGCTAACGGAATAGGAAACGGTGTTGTAATGGTGGCGGATGATGCTGCTGGTGAATTCTGTCACAAGTCTATAACTTCTGTAGCAGTTACATTACAATCTTAGTAGCGATTGAGATTAACTAGTCACGATTTACGTGAATTACAAATCCTTAAGTATTACAGGCTCACTAGAAAGTGGGCTTGTAAGACTTACGGGTTAACAGATGCCGATCTTGAACTGCTAATATATTTAGATTGCAAGAAACGGTTTACTAGACAAGAATTTATAGATGGTACTTATACCATGAGCTGGGATAAAACTCGGTGGGATAAACTAAGAAAGTTAGGCTGGATTGAAGTGTGGAGACACAGGAATAGAACAACGATAAAATACTCAGTATTTAAAACATCGTTTAAATGCCAGCAATTAATAAGTAGAATATACAGAATACTACTTGGCGAAGAAGATATGCCAACATCTGAAAGAAGTGTATTTTACGATAATAAAACATATACTGATAAAGTCTTTAACAAGGCGATAGACGATATGATAAAAGATAAAGATAGATAATGGGGTTCAAACTAGGAAAAGGAAAAAGACCAATAGCATCATCAGGCCAGGTTACTAAAAAAATGAAGTTTGGTAAAGAAGGCGGAGAAAGTGATGTGTCTGTTCCAGGAACTCCAGTTATTAGAAAAAACCTAGAACAAGGCATACTAGGCGAAGCTAACATGGACGGATCTATATATATTAGTAACAAGATAGTTCCTGGTAGCGCTGAAGAAAGACAAGTTATTAACCACGAGATGAGACATGCTACTGACATGCGTACTGGCAAGTTGGCTTATGGTGACAACTATATAAAATTTAATGGAGAAACGTTTATGCGTGAAACTATCAACGGTAAAGATATGATTAAGGTTGATGGTCAATGGAAAGAAGCTGGTGACGGTGGCTTTCCTTGGGAAGATGACGCTAACAACGGAAACGAGCACTAATATGATACAGAATATAATGGGAGGGCTTTTAGGTAAAGTCTTAGACAATGCAGAAGGAATACTCGACAAAGTTATCACGACAGATAAAGAAAGAGATCAAGCAAAGCTGGCTCTTAAGAAGCTACTCTTGGAAGCAGAAAAGGAAGCGTTTGCAAAAGAGGTCGAAGATCGCAAGTCTGCAAGAGATATGTATAAAGACGATGCTGTTATTCAAAAGGTTCTAGCAACGTTATTTACTGTAGCATATTTTGGCATAACATTTATAATGTTCAATTATTTTGTAACTAAGAGTATAGATCTTGGTGAATTTGAAATAAGTTTTATATCAAGCATCTTTGGTGCAATGAGTGCTAAAGTAAATACAATAATAGACTTCTTCTTCGGTGGAAGTTCAAAGAAAAACGAACAAGTAAATAAATAAAAATGAAAGGAAATTACAAAACAGGAGAAATAAAGCCTACGGTAAAATCAAAAGCTGCCTTTGCCGCTGGAGATATACTTTTTGATTGGATAGCTGTAGAAATACCTAAAGGAACCGTAAAACTAAAAGATATTTCTGGCTACATTTTAGGAACAAACGGCGCTGCTCAAGGTGGAGAGCTTTTTAGCTTAATATTTGCAAAATCAATAAATAATGTAGCTCCACCTTCTATAGGAAGTCCTAACGACACTATGAACAAACAAAAAGCTATTTTAGCTAGAGATTATATTCAAGGATTTTTCAACGTTGATATGGGTGAGCAAGCGGATTCTGTTCTTGATAGCTTTGTAGTATACAGCCTTTTAGGAAAAAACTACTCAACCACCACGCCTACAGCAGTTTATCCTGATTTAATTTTAGATGGAGAGCTTGTTAATGATAATCCTGGGTATCAAACTATATATGTGGCCGGTATTGCTGAAGCTGTTTTTGATTTTGGCACAGGGGTCTTAGTCAACGACGCTGATGGTCACGATGCTGACGTTTTGACTATACCAGTAGATGCCGTAGATCCTAGAGAAATATTTGCAGTTGGAGATGTAATATATGCTTCAAACGCGACTACTGACGGTACTAAATCAGCTGACATGACAGTGCAATCTTTAGGCGCTAATAGTATTGTTGTAGATTCTTCTCCAGCTATAGCTAACAACTTTGAATTTGGGCCAGTTAACCCAATAAGCCTTAGACTTGGCTTTGAATATTAACAATTAACAATTAACTTAAATCAAATTAAATTATGGCAAAAAGAAAGACGGCCAAGGTTAAAGACCTTAGGCCAAGTAAAATCAATGATGAGCAGCTGGCTAAACTACAAGGTATTGTCTCTGCAATAAACGAAAGTCACGCTAACTTAGGTAGACTAGAAGTTCAAAAACATCAAATACTTCATCAAGCAGAACAAATGCAAGCCGCTATAAAAGAGCTTCAGCAGTCTCTTGAAGAAGAGTATGGCACGTGTAATATTGCTATTCAAGATGGTACTATAAAATACGAGGAAGATGAGCAAGCTGATTCGTAAAATTACAATAGGTAAAGATTATAAAATAGATGCTATGCATTACTCCGTAGGCCAAGAGGTCTATGGAGGGCATACTATCTGTGACATAATCGAAGAAGATGATAAGTTTTCTATCTATATTAGAAAAGGTAACGACGTACTGCCTTGGAAAGACTTTAATAAAAACATGGCTGTTTCAATTGAATATAACCTTCAATATTAATGAAAAGTGTCTATGACTTTGTTATAACGCCTGTTGGTCAAAGATACAACAACGTTAAGAAGGTTGGCGATAAAAACTTAATAGTTAACAGTGAGATATTTAACCATCAACACGTTAATAGGTTAGCTAAAGTTTTAGCTGTACCAACAGTTGGGAAAACAGATATTAAGGTTGGAGATGAGGTTATAGTTCATCACAACGTTTTTAGAAGATGGCACGATGTTAAGGGTAGAGAAAAAAATAGTAGAAGCTTCATAGACGAGCATACATACGTTGTTTCTATAGATCAAATATTTTTAATTAAAAGAAATAACAAATATACAACTCCAAAAGGCTATTGCTTTGTAAAGCCTATTAAAGCTATTGACAAGTATAACACTGACTCTGAAAGACCTTTAGTAGGTATAGTTAGGTATACAGATGGAACTGTAGACTTAGGTGATCTTGTAGGCGTAAGGCCAAACTCTAAATACGAGTTTATCATAGAAGGAGAAAGACTTTATAGAGTGCTATCTAGTTTTATTACAATTAAATATGAATATCAAGGAGACGAAGAAGAGTATAATCCAAGCTGGGCATAAGGCCGTTGAAGAGCTCATCAAGGTGGCTAAAGAGGCTATCGTTGATAGTGGTGATGATATTACTGCTGACAGACTTAAAAACGCCGCCGCAACGAAGAAACTCGCTATATTTGATGCATTTGAAATACTTAACAGAATACAAGAGGAAGAGGCGATGCTCAGTGGAAAAGAATCTGAGAAGAAAGAAGAGCGAGTGTTTAAAGGATTTGCTGAAGGAAGATCTAAATGAGTTACGAGCAAACACTATATAGTATAATTGAGCCTATTAAGAAAACTACAATCAGTAGACTTAATAAAGGTAGAAAGTGGAGGTATGGGTATGACAACGAGCACGATGTTGTTGTTATATCAAAGACTGGCCAAATAGGTGATATATACGAGATTCAAAACTTAAAAATTGCTTTACCAAAAGCGCCTAGTAACGTTTACACTAACGACGAAAAAAAATGGCGTAAAATAGAATATCCTAAGCCTTTAGAAAAAATAAAAAATATATTTGACTGGAGAGCTTACCCTGAAGAGCAAAAAGAACAATGGTACGATTATATAGATGAAGAATTCAAAAGAAGAGATGAAGGTTTTTGGTTTCAAAACGATAGTGTTTCAACTTATCTTACAGGAGCTCACTATATGTACCTCCAATGGTCGAAAATAGACGTTGGTGCGCCAGACTTTCGTGAAGCTAATAGATTGTTTTTTATATTTTGGGAAGCTTGTAAAGCTGACAAAAGATGCTACGGCATGTGTTACCTTAAAAACAGACGTTCTGGCTTTTCTTTTATGAGCTCTGCTGAAACCGTTAACTTAGCTACAATATCGAGTGATAGTAGATATGGAATACTATCCAAAAGTGGGGCTGATGCAAAAAAGATGTTTACTGACAAGGTTGTGCCTATATCAATAAATTATCCTTTTTTCTTTAAGCCAATACAAGATGGTATGGACAGACCTAAGTCTGAGCTAGCGTACCGTGTGCCGGCGAGTAAGTTTACTCGTAAGAAAATAGAGGTAAACGAAAAACTAGAAGATATAAAAGGTCTAGACACTACGATTGACTGGAAGAACACTGGTGACAACAGTTATGATGGTGAAAAACTTTCTTTACTTGTACACGACGAAAGTGGCAAGTGGGAAAGGCCTGACAATATACTAAACAACTGGCGGGTTACAAAAACTTGTCTTAGACTAGGTTCTAGAATAGTTGGAAAGTGTATGATGGGTTCAACAAGCAACGCCTTAGACAAAGGTGGCGATAATTTTAAAAAGTTATATCAAGACAGCGATGTAACACAAAGAAATAGAAATGGTCAAACACGTTCTGGTTTATACTCTATGTTTATCCCAATGGAATGGAACTATGAAGGATTCATTGATGAATTTGGAGCACCTGTGTTTAATACTCCCGGACGCGACGTTTGTGGACCCGATGGTGAACTAATAGACATAGGTATTATTGAGCACTGGGAAAACGAAGCTGATGGATTAAAAGGAGATCAAGATGGTTTAAATGAATTTTACCGTCAGTTTCCTAGAACAGAAGAACACGCTTTCAGAGATGAAGCGAAAAACAGTATATTTAACTTAGTTAAGATATACGAACAGATAGATTACAATGAAGGCATTAGAAATAGCTCTGTAGTTAACACGGGTAATTTCCAATGGGTGAACGGAGTAAAAGATACAAAAGTAGTTTTTTATCCAGATCCAAAAGGTAGGTTCAACATTAGTTGGGTTCCACCAGTAAACCTTCAGAATAGAGTTATAACAAAGAACGGAGTTAAACACCCGGGTAATGAGCATGTTGGTGCTTTTGGGTGTGATAGCTACGATATTAGTGGAACGGTAGACGGTAAAGGATCTAAAGGTGCTTTGCACGGTTTAACAAAGTTTTCAATGGAAGACGCTCCGCCAAATCATATGTTCTTAGAATACATTGCAAGACCACAAACCGCTGAAATATTTTTTGAAGACGTGTTAATGGCTTTAGTATTTTATGGTATGCCATTGCTCGCTGAGAACAATAAACCTAGATTGCTTTACTATTTAAAGCGTAGAGGATATAGAGGTTTTAGCATGAATAGACCAGACAAAACATGGAACAAGTTGTCCGTGGCAGAAAAAGAAGTTGGTGGTATACCAAACTCTAGTGAAGATATAAAGCAAGCTCACGCCGCGGCAATAGAAATGTATATACAAGACCACGTAGGCCACAAAGGTGATGGTAATTACGGAAACGTATACTTTAACCAAACGCTGAATGAATGGAGTAGGTTTGATATAAATAAACGTACAAAGTTTGATGCTGCAATAAGTTCTGGCTTGGCTATAATGGCTTGCAACCGGCACTTATACAAGCCTCACGCTGACATAAAAAAACCAGCATTAAACCTTAACATATCAAGATATACTAACACTGGTAACACATCAAAAATAATAAAATAAAAATATGGCAGAGTCTGTTGTAAACAATTATTTTCCAAGTCAAGTCGTTAGCGACGCTGAAAAAATAAGTTATGAATACGGTTTAAAGGTGGCTAAGGCTATTGAATCAGAATGGTTTAATGATAACAGTGGTAGTCACAGGTACGAAGACTATCAGAATGATTTTCACAGACTAAGGCTTTATGCTAGAGGTGAACAGTCAATAAAAAAATACAAAGATGAGTTGTCTATAAACGGAGACTTATCTTACCTGAACTTAGATTGGACGCCAGTACCAATTATACCTAAGTTTGTAGATATTGTGGTTAACGGTATAGCAGAACGCGTGTACGATATTAAAGCGTACTCTCAAGATCCTAATGGCGTTGCTAAACGAACAGAGTATATGGAAAGTATACTTGGTGATATGGCAGCTAAAGAAATGAATGACTTTGCGGCTGAAGAGTTTGGCATGAATTTGTATGAAAACGATCCTGAAACTTTACCACAGACACAAGAAGAGCTAGAGCTTCACATGCAGCTAACTTACAAGCAAGCCGTAGAAATAGCTGAAGAGCAAGCTATAAAAGTTTTAATGGAAGGCAACAAGTACGATTTAATTAAAAAGCAATTTTTTTACGATCTAACTGTATTAGGTATTGGCGCTGTAAAAACTAGTTTCAACACGTCTGAAGGCGTTACTATAGATTATGTTGATCCAGCTGATTTAGTTTACTCTTATACTGAGTCGCCGTATTTTGATGATATATACTATGTTGGTGAAGTTAAAGAAATACCCATAAACGAATTAGTTAAGCAGTTTCCTCACTTAGAGCAGTCTGACTTAGAAGAGATACAACAAGCTGGAACTGATACTTCATCAAACAGAAATAGAAGTAGAGGCTTTAGCCGTGAAGACAACAACAAAGTTCAAGTTTTGTACTTTAACTACAAGACGTACATGAACGAAGTTTACAAAATAAAAGAAACAGGCAGCGGTGCTGATAAAGCTATAGAAAAAGACGATAACTTTAATCCACCTGAAGAAGCTGAAAACTTCTCTAAACTACAAAGATCAATAGAGTGTCTATATGAAGGCGCTATGGTTTTAGGCACAGATAAGCTTATTAAGTGGGAGATGTCTAAAAACATGATGAGACCTAAGAGCGATTTTACTAAAGTTAAAATGAACTATAGTATTGTAGCTCCTAGAATGTATAAAGGTAGAATAGAGTCTTTAGTTAAGCGTATTACAGGTTTTGCTGATATGATACAGCTTACGCACTTAAAGTTACAACAAGTAATGTCTAAGATGGTTCCGGATGGTGTTTATCTTGACGCTGATGGTTTAGCTGAAATAGACTTAGGCAATGGAACCAACTACAGCCCACAAGAAGCTTTAAACATGTTCTTTCAAACAGGTAGTGTTATTGGAAGAAGCTTTACTTCAGAAGGTGATATGAATCCAGGTAAAGTACCTATTCAAGAAATTACGTCTGGATCTGGCGGTAATAAAATACAAGCGTTAATAGGTAATTACAACTATTACTTACAAATGATACGTGACACTACAGGTCTTAACGAAGCTAGAGATGGTAGCACGCCGGATGAAAGAGCTTTGGTTGGCGTTCAAAAAATGGCTGCAGCAAACTCAAACACCGCAACTAGGCATATATTAAACTCTGGTTTGTATTTAACGACTGAAGTAGCTGAAGCTTTGTCTTTAAGAATATCTGATATAATAGAGTATTCGCCTACTAAAGACGCTTTTATTCAAAGTATTGGAGTGCACAATGTAGCTACGTTAGAAGAAATGAGCAACCTACACTTGTATGACTTTGGTATATTTTTAGATTTAGCTCCAGACGAAGAAGAGCAAGCTAAGCTAGAAAACAACATACAACAAGCTTTAGCTCAACAGACTATAGACTTAGAAGATGTTATTGATTTAAGAGAAATAAAGAATATTAAGTTAGCAAATCAACTTCTTAAAATACGTAGAAAGAAGAAGATGCAGAAAGACCAGCAAATACAACAACAAAACATTCAAGCGCAGTCTCAAGCTAATATACAACAACAACAAGCATCTGCTCAAATGGAAGTGCAAAAGCAACAGGCTCTTAAACAAGCTGAAGCTCAGCTAGCTCAAATGCAAGCTCAACTTGACGCTCAAAAATTACAAGCAGAGTCTGTCATTAAAGAAAGGCTTATGGCTCAAGAGTTTCAATACAACATGCAGCTTAGAGCTATGGATAACCAAACGTTGACGAATAGAGAAAAAGAAAAAGAAGATCGTAAAGACAATAGAACTAAAATTCAAGCTTCACAACAATCAGAGCTTATAGATCAAAGAAAGTCAGGTAAACCACCTAAAAACTTTGAGTCATCAGGTAATGATACTATTGGAAGTGGATTTAATTTAGGTGGTTACGATCCTAGATAAATTACTAATTTATATTTTATATTATGGAAGAAAACGAAAACGTAGTCGAAGAGACTACACAAGAACAGGCTGTAGAGACAGTTGAAGAAAGTAAGTTTAGCTCTGCTGACGACGATAGCGTCTTTAAGGTAGACTTAAGCAAACCGCCAACAGATTCTACTGATGAACAAGAACAAATTGAAAATGACGGAGCTGACGAGCCCGCACCGGAACAAAAAGAAGTACAGGAGGAAAGCGAAACACAAGAAGCTCCAGCACTAGAAGAAATTACCGATGAAGAGCCGAATGAGGCTTTGAAAGAGTTAGTTGATGAAGTAGAAGAAGCTGTAGAAGAAGCTGAAGCTACTGGTCAGCCACTACCAGAAAATATTCAAAAGTTAGTTGACTTTATGAATGACACTGGCGGTACACTAGAAGATTATGTCAACTTAAACAGAGATTACTCTGGTTTAGATAACTTAACTCTTCTAAGAGAATATTATAAGCAAACTAAACCTCATTTAAATGCAGAAGAAATAGACTTCATGATGGAAGATCAGTTTTCTTTTGACGAAGAGATGGACGAGGATAGAGATATAAGAAGAAAGAAATTAGCTTTGAAGGAGCAAGTTGCTCAGGCAAAGAACCACTTGGAGAGTGTAAAATCCAACTACTATGATGAAATTAAAAATGGCTCAAGGTTAACAACAGAACAACAAAAGGCTATCAATTTTTTCAACAGGTATAACAAGGAGTCGGAAGAGTCCAAAAAAGTAGCTGAAAAGCGACTCAGTACTTTTAAACAAAAAACTGATAATCTTTTCAACGACAAGTTCAAAGGTTTTGAATACAACGTCGGTGATAAAAAGTATAGGTTTAATGTTAAGAACAAAGAGTCGGTTAAAGAAACGCAGAGTGATATTAACAACTTCATCAAAAAGTTTTTGAACGAAGACAATACAATCTCTGATGCTAAAGGTTATCACAAATCTTTATACACAGCTATGAACCCAGATGCTATAGCACAGCATTTTTATGAGCAAGGCAAAGCTGACGCTTTAAAAGATAGTGTTGCTAAATCTAAAAACGTTAGCATGAATCCTCGCCAAGAACACGGTGGAGAGATCAATACTAGCGGAGTGAAGGTTAGAGTAGTAGGTGAAAGTTCTTCTGATTTTAAGTTTAAAATTAATAAACGAAAATAAATTATTAACCCATTTAAAATAAATTAAAAATGGCAATTTCAAGTTTTACTCCGACTGGTAAAGACTATACTCAAAAGGTTATCGGATCGGAAAATTATTTAGACCTACAGAACAGTGGGTGGGCACAGCAATATCTTCCAGACTTAATCGCTGAAGAAGCTGAAGTTTTCGGACAGAGAACTATATCAGGATTCTTAGCGCAAGTAAGTGCTGAAGAAGCTATGTCTGCTGATCAAGTTGTATGGTCAGAGCAAGGTAGGTTACACTTATCTTATGAATGTACTATTACTGCTGCTGCTGCTTCTACAATGAAGGTAGCTAAAACTCAAGACGGTGTTGCACAAACTACAGGTCACGGCCTTAGAGTTGGAGACATGGTGTTGATTGCTGGTGGTGGACAAACTATCACTGCGCGTGTAAGCGTTGCTGATGCTGCTACTACAGACGCATTTACAGTTACTCCTTATGGTTTTGAACACTTAGATGATGCTGGCTTCGCAGATGGCGATGACACTTGCAAAGTTTTAGTATTTGGTTCTGAATTCGCAAAAGGAACAACTAATCAAGCGACTGCTAACGAGCCTGTATTCTCTAGCTTCACTAACAAGCCGATCATCGTTAAAGACATGTACGAAGTATCTGGATCTGACGCTGCTCAAATTGGTTGGGTTGAAGTTTCTGGTGAAGACGGACAAGGTGGTTACTACTGGTACTTAAAAGCTGCTGGCGATACTAAGTCTCGTTTCAACGATTACTTAGAGATGGTTTGTATTGAAGCTGAAAAAGCTGCTGAAGCAAGTATTGCATTTGGCGCTGCAAATGACGTTACTGGACTTCACGGTACTGAAGGTCTTTTCAAAGCAATTACTTCAAGAGGTCACCAATCATCTGGTGTTACTGGCATTAACGCTGCTACTGATTTAGCTGAGTTTGATGCTATGTTAGCTGCTTTTGACGAAAACGGAGCTATTGAAGAAAACATGATGTTTTTAAATAGATCTACGTCTCTAGCTATCGACGATATGCTAGCTTCTATGAACTCTTACGGCGCTGGTGGTACATCTTACGGTGTATTTGACAACTCTGAAGACATGGCTTTAAACTTAGGTTTCTCTGGATTTAGAAGAGGTTCTTATGACTTCTACAAGTCTGACTGGAAATACCTAAACGACAAGCAAACTAGAGGCGGCATCAATGCTGCTGCAACTGGTGGTGAAGCTATTCGTGGTGTTGTTATCCCAGCTGGTGTATCTAATGTGTACGACCAAGGTTTAGGTAAAAACCTTAAGCGTCCATTCTTGCACGTACGTTACCGTGCTTCTAATATGGAAAGCAGAAAGAACAAATCTTGGGTTACAGGATCTGTTGGAGCTGTTACTTCTGACTTAGATGCAATGACAATGAACTTCTTATCTGAAAGATGTATGATTGTTCAAGGTGCAAACAACTTCTGCTTGTTAAACTAAGCGGTTTTATTAACAGAGGGGAGGATAATCTCCTCCTCTCTTTTTTTTTAATTATTATTATATTATATCATGGCAAAAAAACAAACAAAAAAAGCTGAAGTAGAACAGCCAGAAATAAAAGCTACAAATGAAATGAAACCAATTACTGTTCAGGTAAAAGAAAAACCTTTACCAACACCAGTAAAAGATACTTGGGAGATAAAAGATAGATTTTACATGCTTAAAAGCAGCGATAAGCCACTTAGCAAGTTGGTAAAAGGTAGTGATATTTATTATTTTGACGAAGAAAAAGGTTACGAAAGAGAGTTGAAGTATTGCTCAAATCAACGAACCGTATTTGTTGATGAAATGAAAGGCGATCAAAGATTAGAGCACATTATTTTTAGAAATGGAGTTTTAAACGTTCCTAAAAATAAAACTGTACTTCAAAAGCTTTTATCTTTATATCACCCACAAAGAGATAAGATTTTCTACGAACACAAGCCTGCCGCTATTGCTGGCAACGAGGTTGAGATGATAGAGATAGAAATCGAAGCACTAAACGCAGCTCAAAGCTTAGAAATTGACATGGCTGAAGCTGTAATGCGTGTAGAGCTTGGCTCTAAAGTATCTAAGATGAGTTCTAAGGAACTTAAAAGAGATTTGCTATTATACGCTAAAAGAAATCCTGTTTTATTCTTAGAGCTAGTAAACGATGACAACGTTCAGCTTAGAAACTTTGGTATTAAAGCGAGCGAACTTGGAATTATTAAATTATCATCAGACCAAAGAACGTTTAGTTGGGGATCTAACGATAGAAAACTAATGACAGTTCCGTTTGATGAACACCCATACTCTGCTTTAGCCGCGTGGTTTAAAACAGATGAAGGAATGGAGATATACTCCAACATAGAAAAGCGATTAAACGCGTAATCATCTTATGGTAGAGCAGCCACTCTCCGGGGTGGTTGCTTAACTATAAAAATAAAACATAATGGCGCAATTTGCAAACGTAGACACAGTATATCAAACAGTGTTAGCATTAGCTAACAAAGAACAGCGAGGTTATATTACGCCTCAAGAGTTTAACCTATTCGCCAGACAAGCTCAGATGGAAATATTTGAGCAATACTTTTACGACTTAGATCAAGCTAAAAGATCACTACCAAGCTCTTTATCTGAGTTTACTCCTGACTCTATAGAAATTATAGAAGAAAAGTTATCTAGATTTATTTATCACGCACCTCTATCGCCTCAAGGCAGCGGTTATGGTTTACCAAGCGACTGTTATAAGGCTTCTTCAGTAGACATTACCACGTCTAATAGTTTCGTGTACGTAGAAAAAATAACTAGAGATGAGTCTAATAAAATAAGCGCTAGTGGTTATTTAACTCAACCCACTAGCTCTAGGCCTAATTATTATCAACTTCAAAACACAATATTTATAAAGCCTAACCCGTCAACGTTAGGTTCGTATGGCAATGAGGTTGGTACTGTAAATTTTTCTTATTACAAAAAGCCTCAAGATCCTAACTGGACGTATATGGTTGTTAACGATAAAGCTATATACAACTCAAACAACTCAACAAGGCATTTTGGACTAGACAAGTCAGAAGAAAGAGACTTAGTTTTAAAAATACTTCAAATGGCTGGTGTTTCTATAAAAGACTTTAGCTTAGTTCAGGTTGCTGGGCAAGCTGATCAGAATACAGTTTTACAACAAAAAAGATAAATAGATGGGCTACATAAACAACACAGATTTTGACTATTACGAAGCTGGTGACTTAGGTGGTTATCAGTTTGTTTCTTTAGACGACATTATCAGCCAATTTATGGTGGTGTACGTTGGTGATGAAAAAATTATAAATAATGTTAGTAGAACTGACGTTCAGTTTCATGCGTATAGAGCTTTAGCTGAGCTTTCTTTTGACACGCTTAGATCGGTTAAAGCACAGCAAATAGACGTGCCGCCTAGCTTGACAATGATGCTGCCAAAAGACTATGTCAACTATACTCAGATCAGCTGGGTCGATTCTGCTGGTGTTAAACATCCTCTATACCCTACTAGTGATACTTCTAATCCGTTTGAAATTTCTCAAGATGCTGATGGAAGCTACGACTACAATATCGACACTTCAAGTGAGTTTAAGTTAAACAAAAAAAACACCTGGGTAAGCAGTGGTTTTGGACAGTTAGGACGGAATGTTGGTGTAAATGACTTTACAGAGGCAGAGGCCAACAACAATGACAAGTTAATTATAGAACAACATCCTACGAGATATTTAGGCTTTGGATCTTTTGTCACCTATTGCTATAAAATAATAAATGTTACTGATTTTACTTTAATTGATTTAACAGCTACAGCCACTACGGTCGCCGCTTCTACACAAGAGATTATTAGTAACGCTACTGAAGGTTATCCCGCGGGCGCTACTACAGGTACTTTTAACACGCCAGGCACAACCATTAGAGTTGGATTAAGTACAGAGCAACCGTCTCGAAATCTAAGACACGACGACCGCGCACCTGGATCTGCCACTACGAACAAAAACGCAGACTATTACGATATAGGTTATTTAGAATGGTCAAATGGAGAAACAGGAGAAAAAATAACAGAAACCGAGCTAGATGTAACAAACGTGACTGGCGATGTTTACTTAACGATAATATGCATAGCGCCTTGGACAGAAAATAACACAAACGTAATTAGCGACCAGTTAAAAGTGTTTTCAGAGGTTTCTGGAATATCTATAGCTACCGCTCTACCTATAGGAAAGTTAAGTTCACCAAACGCCTTCGAGTCTTCTACTTGGGCTAACTACAAAGCTAACACACCTCACGAAAATCAAACTGAGGATTATGAAGATGATACATACTGGCCTCAGCAGGGTGAAAGATATGGTCTTGAGCCAACAAGAGCTCAAATAAATGGTTCTTATTATATTGACCAAAGGTTAGGAAAAATTAATTTTAGCTCTAACATTGCTGGAAAAACTGTGATATTAGACTATATAAGTGATAGTCTTGGCACTGACGGCGAAATGCAAGTTCATAAGTTTGCTGAAGACGCTATGTACAAATGGATAACTTATGGAGTGTTAGCTAGCAAGCTTAACGTTCCGGAGTACATAGTTCAGCGAGCTAAAAAAGAAAAGTTTGCGTCAACAAGACAAGCTAAATTAAGGCTTTCTAATTTAAAGCCTAAAGAGCTGATTCAAATACTTAGAGGAAAGTCTAAGCAAATAAAACACTAGTACATGGCTGAAATTAAAAACACATTTCTAAAAGGTAAGATGAACAAAGACCTTGATGAAAGATTAGTTTCTAAAGGTGAATATAGAGAGGCGTTAAACATTGAAGTCTCTACATCTGAAGGAGCTAACGTAGGTACTGTTCAAAGTATTTTAGGTAATACAGTAGTTAGTGGAGCGTTGACAAGTAATGATTTTACTTGCATAGGATCTATTTCTGACGAAAAAAATAATAGGTTTTATTGGCTAGCGTCTTCTACAGACACTGACGTAATACTAGAGTGGAACGACTTAGAGCAAATTTCTTCTTTGGTGTTTGTTGATCCTAATAAAAAGAATTCAAAAGCAGCTCTAAAGTTTCCTAACACGTATATAACTGGAATTAATATAATTGATGACTTTTTGCTTTGGACAGACGGTATTGGCGAGCCAAAAAAAATAAACGTTAGGCTAAGCAAACTTGGAACAAACCAAAGTCAATCACCTATAGCAGAACACACGAAGTTAGTAGTTGACGGCGTAGCTACAGACGAGCTTGTAACAGAAAAGTATATTACAGTAATAAAAGATAGACCTAAGTCTGCGCCTGTCGTAAAAATAAACGATAATAAAGACAGTAAAGAAAGAGGTATATTTGAGAAAGTCTTACCTAGATTTTGTTATCGATATAAGTACATTGACGGCGAATATTCTGCATTTGGCCCTTTTACTAGTGTGGTTTTTAGCGCTAAGCACAAAGACGATATTAATAGTAAAAATTATTACTCAAAAAAAGAGAGTAGAAACGTATCGATGTCTAATTCTATAGACTCTATAGAGTTAATGGACTTTGTGCCGTTTGACATACCTAAAGATGTTGTTCAAGTAGACTTGCTTTACAAGAGCGAAAACTCAAACGTAGTATACTCTGTTGCCAATGTAAAAACAAAAGATAAAGAGTTTAACGCCGAAGGGTCTTATCAAGGCGTAGATGATATATACAAAGGCAACTTACAAGAAAAAAATAAAGGTAGATATTTAATAACTACAGAGAACATATATGCTGCTTTGCCAGAAAACCAAGCGCTAAGACCTTGGGACAACGTACCAAAATCTGCTAAAGCTCAGGAGATAACTGGAAATAGAGTCGTATATGCAAACTACAAACAAGGCTACAATGTTGACGGAGCTTTTGAGCTAAACGCAAACTATGAAAAAAGAAACACTAGAGAAACTAGTTTTTTAGAAGGAGGAGTTGAAACTGTAAAGTCTTTAAGAGATTATCAGTTAGGAGTAGTATGGGGAGATGATAAAGGTAGAGAAACGCCGGTGTTTTCTTCTAGCGAAAGCTCTGTTAAAATTCCTTGGCTAAACCAAAGATACAAGACGCCTAATTACTATATTCCTTTAGCTTTAACTGGGTCTATACAAACTTCTGCGCCAGATTGGGCTTCATATTTTAAGTTTTATGTAAAAGAAACTTCAGGTGAGTACTACAACTTACTAATGGACAAGTTGTATATACCTTCGCTAAGCTCTGAGTTTGACAACAAAGAAGATCATGTTTGGTTGTCGTTCCCTTCTTCAGAAGTAAACAAAATAACAGAACAAGACTATTTAGTTTTAAAAAGAGTAGACTCGTCTAATATAATACCTGTAGAACAAAAAAGTAGGTACAAAGTAATAGACATATCTGCAGAGCCGCCAGAATCAATAGCTAACATCTATCTTCCTTTAGGTGAAGCTCCAAACACAAACGGCACGGCTTTAACACCTCAAACGGACGACGCTGGCGTGGCAATACCAGATTCTGGTTTATTTCAAAACGAAAGCTATAGAGTAGACAAAGAAGTAGATGTTGTCGAAATAGACAAAAGTACGTGGTTCGGGCTTGGCTACCCTGTAATAAGAGGTATGGGCTCTAATGAGAACGTTTCGTCTGGCGTTACTAACAAAGAAGATGTAGACAACATATATATAGCTTGGAAAAGAGAAGAAGCAGGTGGATTTGAAACTCACTCTAAAAGATACAAGGTTGCTTCAGTTGAAGTAGGATCCGCGTTTAGATTGAAGCTAGTTGAAAAAATATCCTATGATGACGCTATACTAGCTAGTAATCCTGACGACTCTGAAAACGGAGATGATGGAATTATAGATGGACCTACGCTAAACCCTACTTTAGTTTTTAGCGTGTTTAGAAAAGAAAAGCTAGACGGCGAAGAGTTTGCTGGAAAGTTTTTTGTTAAGATAACTTCTGACGATATAATAAAAGAAAAAATACTAAGTTTAAACACTTCTTTGTCTAAAAGCAAATTTATATCTGCCTCTACTGGCTTTGGCTGGTGGTACGACGATGCTGCTGGAACATTTGAAAATGAAACTCTTTTAAACGCTCCTACCATAGCAACAGAGCCATCACAAGCTCCTAGTGACTTAAATGCTATCGACGGCATAACAAACACGTCTGAAGAGTGGGAAGCGTTGCTTACAGCTGGATATGGTAAAAGGTTTTTCATAGATAACATGTACATGGCTGCTGCTAATGTTTCCTCTAACAGCTACGCTAAAGAAGCTGGCCAAGGAATAACCGCTAATGACGTTATATACAGTAAGCCAGAGTGGAATAGCGAGTTTGACTCTGATGAAGATATTTACCCTTGGAACTTAGATGAAAACACTACTTGGTCGTTTTCTAAAATAGGAAATCCTCAGTGGAATAATAGAATAAGAAACTTTATTCCTGGAATAATAACTACAGATTCAGATTACATAGACGGCCACTATGTTTGGAAAGACGATATATACGAGTCTACATCTACAAATAAAACTTATGGTGAAGAAGTTGGAGGCCATTTTATGCATCTTTCCTTTTTTGCTCCAGGTAAAAATTTACATGACGGCACCTTTGACGGAGCAAGTAACTTAGATAACGTAGACGTTACTGGCGAAAACAGTATAGCCGCGTTGTTAAAAGGTATATGGGGAGGCGGCGCATTTACAGATGAGTTTGGCGGTTCTCTTGGTGACGATCTTGATAATAATCCCGTTAAGTTTGTAGAGTTTGAAAGTAACTACCTTGGCGATGATCCTGCTGGTGACGCGCCTGGGCCTGGCGTTGGTAAAGGTTACGATTTAAAATATAGAGAGTACCATGAAAGACAGTGGGACCCAACTTATTCTACTGGTCGATGGTCGTTTGGTAGCTCCAGCGAAGTAGATAGAGATTTAGAGAAGTTTATAAACAATCTAACTACAGGAAAGAAGTTTGTATTTAAAAACGATAACTCTCCTCTTGAAGATTCTTTGTATACGATACTAGATGTTTCTGTTAAACACGTTTACAACCACACTCCATGGAAGGCTAAATGGTCTTATAATGAAAGTGGAGTTCCAGTAAGAGGTGGAGATAGTGTTGAAGAGGCTGCTGTTGCTTGGGCTAAAGCTAAACTAACAAATACAGTTGACGGCGAAGACACAACTCTTATTAATAAAATAAAAGAGTTTGGTCAAGCTAGTAACAGAAGAACAGTGTATGTGTTAAGATTAGATAAAAACCCAGCTAACACTGGATCAAACAGCCCTATAGTAGGCGGGTCACACCCTAACGCAGACCTCAACACTTACGCTAATAAAATACAGTTTTTAGACGAAAAAGCTCACGCCGCGTCTATGTTTACAAGAGAGGCATCAGCTATTTTTGAGACAGAGCCTAAAGAATCTTTAGACTTGAATATATTTTACGAAGCAAGCCAAGCAATACCTACGTACTTAACGTTAGATAACGCAAGTCAATTTGCTCCTGTAGGATGTAGAGTAGAGTTTTTAGATTTACCTCAAGCAAGAAGAGGCCAAGGCATACTAACAGACATAATACACTTAACAAGATGGTTTGAGTATGACGACGGTAGCTTAGTGTTTGAAGTGCAAACAGAAAACGGATTAGGAACAAACGCTAGAGGTTTTAATAAGTTTAACAAAAACGATGTAGCAATAAACTATGTTGATGCTAGAGTTAGATTTTATAGACCTGATGGAAGTTTTACCACGTGTAGACTAGGTCCTCCAGTAACAGACACAACCGCTGGCGAAATAACAACTAATCAAGGCGTAACTTTAAAAAGGCAATTTATAGCAAATAGAGTAGTTGACATCAGTGAAGAAACTGGATTAGGCTGGTCAAACTGTTTTAGTTTTGGTGATGGTGTAGAATCTAACAGAGTTGAAGATGACTTTAACGCTAGCTTTATTAAAAACGGAGCTAAAGCTTCTACCACTTTAGACGAACCTTATTCAGAAGAGCATCGTAAGTACGGCTTGATATACTCTGGCTTGTACAACGCTAGCTCTGGCTTAAACAACTTAAATCAGTTTATACAAGCAGAAAAAATAACTAAAGACTTAAACCCTACCTACGGTAGTATACAAAAGCTGTTTTCAAGAACATCAGATTTAATAGCTTTTTGTGAAGATAGAGTTGTAAAAATACTAGCTAATAAAGACGCTGTATTTAACGCCGACGGTAATCCTCAGCTTGTAGCTACAACAAACGTTCTTGGACAAGCTACACCTTTTGTTGGAGATTATGGTATATCAAAAAATCCAGAATCTTTTTCTTCAGAGTCATACAGAGCCTATTTCACAGACAAGCAGAGAGGTGCTGTGCTTAGGTTATCTATGGACGGGCTAACTCCAATATCAGACGCTGGAATGCACGACTATTTTAGAGACGAGCTTCCAAAAGCAGGTGTAGTGCTAGGTACGTACGATGAATACAAGAGGCAATACAATGTAACATTTAAAGAGTTTGTATACAACAACATATTAAAAAACTCATATCTTTCTGAAGGTGCAGAGCTTAATATATCGCAGTTTACTAGTCAAGTTTTACAAAACCCTAACTTAGATACTGGCGCTAACTTTGTACCAACTGATATTAATCAAATATATTTAGATGGTGGTGCTAATGTGCCGGTGTTAAATCCTAATCTTGAAGCTGGTGTAAAAATAACATATTTTCCAGGCATTGAAGCTGGTGGTATAACCGCTTTTTCAGAACAATTAGTTGTAACACAACCACAAATAGAAGTCGATGACACCGTACCTAACTATGGGCCTATATTAGTTAACGCTAACGCAGATGGTAACAATGTGATAACAGGTTATGCAGATGTAACTACTCAAGAAGCACAAGACGCTATATTTCCAGACTACAGTGGTAGTGGGTACATGCTTAGAACTGAGTACGCTGAATTTGATAACATCATAGGAAGTGATACTGGATTTACATCAAGTGCTGGTAGCACAGAAAACTTTTTAGCTGGCTTTAGCGGCTCTAGCGTGACAAGCTCAATGGCTACACCTAGCAGTCAAAGTCTTGGATCTGCGCCAAGTTCAGCCGTTGTTTTAGGGCCTGGTAATTCTTTTACTTTTCCAGGACAACCTCAAGATGGGTCTTGGAGTACTCAAACGTTAAGTAATAACGTTAGCGCTGCATATCCAGAAGCTACAGACTTTACTGTTTTTCATGGAGAAGAAATATGGATTAGAATAAACTATCAAGTTAGATGGGCGATGACCTGGGCGTCTACTCCTTGGAACGGAGCTGGTTGCGATCAAGAAAACTGCCCTGGCGACATGAATGTTACTATATCTTTAACTGACGGTTTAGGTGGAAATGCTGATGGATTTAAAAGTGTGCCAGGCGATAGTTATGTTACTGCTCTTCAGTCATCTTGGACTGGAGCTGGTGGATCAAACACTAACAATCCTTGGTTGAGTAACGTGTCTTTAAGTGACTCGGATAACTTTGCCGCAACAAACGAAAACTTAAATAGTAGCGTTTGGCATCAGTTAGAAGCTGGCGAATTTAAAAGAAACGAAAGCTTTCAGCATAACTTTGGTGGCGCGCTTAACAGCGTCGACTGTGAGTATACCTTTACCGTTCCTGGTGTTACCGCTAATTACACAAGTGTAAACTCTTACAACTCTACCTATCCAAGTACAGCTGGAATTGAAGGTCTTGCTACAAGCGCGTCTAATTTATACGGCATGGATTATGTTAGCACAGGAGGTACTCCACCTAGCGTGTGGTACACAGAAAGCAGATCACACCTTCTTAAATATAGAATATACAAAAGCTCAGGATTTACCGCTACTACAGATGTAGCAATACAAAACCTTCAAGTTACAGTTAGTCAAAGTAGCAATCCACCTAGCTTCGGAAACGATTACATTGGCTACGGGTACTCCCACTCTCACAACCTTTTAATAGATGGTTTTGCCATACAAAGAGTTTCTCAACTAGAAGATGTAGGTCAAACTTATGTTCCGCCGGTCGTGCAGCAAAACGTAGCTCAATATGGCTATTCTGAATTAGATCTTCAAGTATACGCGCAAACTCTAGATAATATTACAACATACGGTACGCTTGCTAATGCCGACGGCGTTAACGCTAATCTTATAGACACCATTAACTATGGAACAACAACGATTATTCAAGAACAAATAGAGGAAATGCAAACTATTGACGAAGCTTTTCCAGCGGTAGCCATACCTCCTTTCGCAGCTGTAGAGTATGTAGCGCCTAGTGATTGGGCTGGTTTTGCTAGCGGTCTTCCTGTAGATTTAACTAAAGGTTTGCTAGACGCTTATGGTCCAGAAAATCCAGCTATCCAAGCTCAATCACCTGTTGACAGTAACGGCAACACGTTAACATACTTTTTGCCTAACGACACTGTAACAAATAATATTACAACATACGGCGCTGCTGATGCGGCTTTAGGTGATTCTATAAACACATATAACTCTGTTCCTCTTGGAAACCATCAGCCTAACGTTACTCAGCGAGTAATAACAGACGTAGACAATTACTTTGAGTTTGCTGATACTGTTGGAACAGGGGCGTCTTCTTATGTTGAACAAAACCAAGTAGACATCCTAGAGCACGGGCAATGGTATATGCTTGATTTAGGCTACGATGTAGACAATACGGTTTTAAGTAGCGGCTACCCACTTTACCACAAAGTCAATGGCGGGACATTAGGGTTAACTTATGCTGTTGACTTTAATATAGCTCAAGCGGCTCATGGTGCGACGCATGAAAACACTATAACGCCAGACAGTGCCACTGCTAACCTCGTTAGTTCTGTAGGCCAAGACAACTATCCTGCTGGCTACTTTGGACAAATTCAAGCTTCAGGCACTACCAACGGTAGACTTATTTTTATGCCTACCACAGCGACAGAGTATGGTGAAGAAAGAGAAGTTCTTAGAGTCGTGTTTCAAGCAAGCTCAGAGAGAACTGGCGGCGTAGACAGAATAAGACTTCAAAGCTTCAATAGCACTGAAATAATAATAACAGACGCTACTCTTATAAATATCTCTGAGGTTGGATCTGGAGGTGATTTTTCTGACGCTTGGGTTGTTAACACTACAAACAACTTGACAACAGCGCTCGACGAGCAAGTATCATATTATGATAACGGTGGCTGGGTATGGGATTTATTTAACGATACTAATGCAAGTTTAAATACTCTTACTCAAGATTTACAAGGAAGTCTTCTGCAGAGCACGGCTCAAGGTTATACGCTTTCTTTTGAAATAAACAACAACCCTAGCACAGGCACTATACAAGGCTCTTTAGACTTGCACGTAGTAACAGATGAGTGGAGTGATGGTCAGCATAGGGTTTTAAGTATAACAAACATTAACACAGCTAACGTTAACAACGGTACGTATAGCATAAACTTTAACTTTGATCCAAATGTAATATCAGTGCAATCGCAACCAGTTGGGTCTGACGTTACTTTTAGTTTAGATTTAGCTGCAACTGACACTTTGGAGCACCCTAGCGATCAAATAACTATAATACCTAATGCAGACACAGGATTTTCTGGTAAAATAACTTTAGTTAGCATACAAGACGACTCTGAAATAGTAAGCGGTGGAAACACTGATTCTTGGATATTTACTAGCTACAATGAAGAATCTTCTGAGTCTAATCCAGTGCAGCCAACGACCGAATATTTATTTCAACAAGAGCAAATAGTATTTAGTGATGCTCCAGAAGGTATTCAAGTTAGTCAAGCTATAAGTCAAGAAATTAACGAAGGCGAATCATACGAAATATCAGTTGACGTAGATCACGTTAAAGGCCAGTTTGATATTTACTACTTTAGCAAGCCAGGTATTGGCTTTGTAATTGGTAGCGGCACAAGCCCAACGTCAGGCACTGTTATAAGAACAGTAGAGCAATCAGAGTATTATCAGCCTGGCATGCTAATAGGGTCTTTAGTGTTTATAACTTCACAACCATTAAATAGCTACAGCTTAGACAACATAACAATGACTAAGGTTGCCGAAAGCTACAACACATCAAAGCCTACAGTATCGTATAGCGAAGATGTAAAAGGCTGGGTTAGCTTTAAGTCTTTTAATCCTGAAGACGGCGTTAGTGTTTCAAGAAAATATTTTACATTTAAACACGGAAAAGCGTACCAACACTATCACGAAAACTCTAACGTAAACGATTTTTATGGCGAAGGTTTTAAAGAGTCTACTATAACAACTTTACTTAACGACCAGCCAGATCTTGTAAAAAACTTTAAGACATTAAACTACGAAGGTAGTCAGGCTAGAGTGCTTCAGCAAGATTCTTTAGGCTACGACGCTGAGCTTTATAATTTAAGTGGTAAAAATGGTTGGCTAGTTGAGTATATAAAAACAAACATTGAAGAAGGTTCTGTAAAAGAGTTTGTCGATAAAGAAGACAAGTGGTTTAACTATATAAGAGGAGCAGGAGCGCCAAGCGTATCAAGCTTTAACTTTCAAGGAATAGGTCAACTATATCAAGACCCTATACTTCTTGTTGAAGAATCAGAAGAAATAGACGTATGATAAAAATAAACAACATATCTATAAATTTAGTAGAGCTTCCACAAACTGGCGGCGTAAAAACATTTAGCGTTACAGGTGAGCCTGGGGCTAAGTTTTTTCTTATTGTTAGTAATTCTACTGGAGATTATTATAATTTCACTACAAAATTATTTTCTTCAGGTCATGGGCCAGAAAAAATGCTCAAAGGTACGTTAGCTGGAGAATCGTTCGAAGGATCTATCGTGTTTCCATCAGCAGCAGGAGCTTCTTACGACATCTTATTAGTAGCAGATCCTACAAATGGCACTGAAATGAAAAGAGGCAAGCCTGTTAACAAAAGATTAAAACAGCTAGGCGACACTGCTTTGACTTTATCTTTAGCTACTACGGCTAGTGGTTTTTATAATACGCTTCCTAGTGATTTAGTTATTACAAACAGTCCAACAGCTGCACCGTCAAACACTCCTATTAGCTGGACTATAGTTAGTGTCACGTCAAATGTAGATGATGGTTTTGGAGCTGGATTTGACCTTGACACAACAACTATTCTTAACAACATAACAGACTCTGCTTGGTATTTTGTTACTACAGACACTATTGACGGGGCCATAAGCGCTAGCAGCTCTGTAGTAGTAGACTCTACAGATGGCCTTTTTCCTGGCATGTCTATAACTTCAGGCTTGTCTGGTTTTAGTGGGTTTAAACCTGTAGTTACAAAAATAGACCTTACAACAAAAACTTTGTTCTTAGACAAAGCGTGCAACGGCAGTGATGGTGCTACGCTTACTTTTAACGGCTATGGTCTTACTAATATATCTAAAGCTATAGGAGCTAGCATTGTGCCTAACATAAAGCCAGATAATCTTGTTGTACCTACAACAACGGTGAGAGGTGCGGTTAACAACAGCACGACTATTACAGTTAACGGAACTTACGGTATAAACGGGCAAGACAACTACGATACGGGTTCAGGCTTTACTGAGCCAACGACGTTTAGCGGGTTAAACGCAAAGCCAGGTATTGTACAAGATGTAACTGCATCTGCTGCGGCTGGATCGTTTGTTGCCGATGTTGCTCAAACATTTAAAGGTGGGGAAAAGTTAACGTTTGGGCATATAGACAAAAATTATATACACGTTACTAGTTTTACGCTAGAAGGTTCTATACTAGTCAACTCGCAGCCTAGCTCAAATCAAACAATATATTTAGATTTAGATAAATTTGTAACTACAGGATTAGACGATTAATTATGCCAACATATCACAAACTAATATTCAACACAAGCGACATTAACGCTTCACTGCAAGTTAACGATGTAGCTTATAAAGTTTCGGGTAACGTT
>Ga0233432_10000859_pt1 | contig 29239 bp, 21 predicted proteins | sample SI_122_August201_6_FD_179870 | JGI IMG/M metagenome (GOLD analysis project Ga0233432, IMG submission 179870) | Seawater microbial communities from Saanich Inlet, British Columbia, Canada - SI_122_August2016_10_MG | ecosystem: Environmental > Aquatic > Marine > Inlet | place: Canada: British... | reverse complement strand
TTTAAGCGCATTAGCTGTAGGTGGGGCTATGATGGTTACTAGTGCTGTAGGAGATGTTTTAAAAAGTGGATTTAAACATACAAGGAACAGAGGTCTAGATTTTGCAGGAGATTTATCTGCTTACAACACTAATGCTTCTGTCACAATGAGACAAAGAGCTGTACAGTCTATGCACAAATCTCATTTAAATGCTCGCTCCGCTTTAGGTCAAGAAGCAAGCTTCCAGCACATGAATCGAGATTATTTTGCAAACCACAGAAGGTTCTAATGAATAACATCAAAGCAGACGTAGATAACTCTTTATATGTAATTAACGAGTATGGTGTTAAGCATCAAAATCCTGCAGGTAAAGTATCTGCAGAAACGATTGATTACTATAAAAAGAAACATAATATCAAAACTGATGTGCACAACAGTTGCATTAGCTGCCAGATTCGACAAATAGAAAAGTACGATCAAGACTTCCAAGTTAAATGCTCAGGAATTGCTAAAAGATTGCCTGAAGGATCTGCAGCTAAGTTAAAAGCAATACAAGAGTCAAATCCTGAAATTGATCAAAAACAAGCACTTAAAATCATAAAAGCTACAGTAGATCCTGTAGCTTGGTGCGAGCTTATGTTTGGTTTTTCAGATGGAGACGATCAGTGGTTTATAAGAAACTATCAAAAAGAACAGCTAAGATGCACTAGCAAACGAATGGCAGTTCGAGAAGGACGTCGTTCTGGTAAGAGTTTTGCAATGAGCTTAAAGCTCATATACACAGCATTTAATTCTTTGATTGCGAGAGGGCGAGATGCTTCAGGAAATACAATAGAAGTAGGCCCGACAATAATGGTGGTTACTCCTTACCAAGCGCAACTCACAAATATTTTTGAAGAAATGGAAAAACTTTTAAAAAGAAACAGGGAGTTAGCAAATGAAGTAATTACTGGTACTGGAGACAGCTTATATATCAAAACTCCTACATTTAAAATGGAGTTCCGGAACGGTGCTGTAATCCAGGGATTTGTATCAGGTATAGGTATGCGTCAGGATGGGTCTGGTGGTGGCACTATGCGTGGTTTCTCGGCCGATCTAGTGTATCTAGATGAGATGGACATGATTCCTGAAGATATCCTAGATAAAGTTATTAATCCTATATTAGCTACAACGCCAAATACGGCGTTGATCGCAACATCAACGCCTATCGGTAAGCAAGGTAAATTTTATGAATGGTGTTTGAAACGCCCAGATTTTAAGGAAGATTATCTACCCTCTTCTGTAATCCCTCACTGGGAGCAAATTAAAGAAGAAATACTTAGAGAGTCAACTAAAGATTCTTTTGCTGCTGAGTATATGGGAATTTTTATTGATGAAGAAAGAGGAGTTTTTAAAAAAGACTGGGTGTACAGGGCTATGGCAGACTACTCTTACGTAGATGCCTCAAGTAGTTCTAAACTGCTAAACAAACTGCAGTTAAAAGGTTCAAATGAAAGAATCACTTGTATAGGCATTGATTGGAATAAGAACGCAGGCACAGAATTCTATGTAGTAGGTTATTACCCATCACTAGGCATGTGGATTGGTCTGGATGCTGTCAATGTACCTTCTTCCGAATACTCAGCAAAACGATGGATTAAAGAGCTTTTAGCGCTTAATTACAAATGGAAGCCAGATTATATATATGCAGATGAGGGGTACGGACACACAATTATTGAGGACGTTAAGTATCAGGCCTATTCTCTTAGAAGAAAAAAGAACAAGTCATCAATGGATGAGCAAACTATACTTATTCCTGATAGACTTACATCTTTTAACTTTTCATCTAATGTTATTTTAAAAGATCCGGTAACAAACGCAGATATTAAAAAACTAGGCAAACACTTCTTAGTAGAAAATGCTATTAGAACATTGCAAGAAGGCTTATTTATCTTCTCGAATGAAGATAATACTTTAAGAGAGCAGTTTTTTAACTACAAAATATTAAGAAGAAATCCTCAAAACAATAAGCCAGTATATGGTAAAGCTAACGAAAAAGTTGGCGACCACAGGTTAGATGCATTCATGTTAGCGCTAGGTGGCTTAGTGTTAGAAGAGAGTGTTTATTCGGGTAGACAGATGGTGCCTTCTGTACCTACGTTCCACAGGACTCAAGTATCAGGTGTTGGCTTTCAAAGTGCTGACGATGAGATAGATGGGCTTTTTAATAAAGCTGAAGAGCAAGGGTTTCCGGGGGCACTAAACGTTTTGCGTATCATGCGTGGTAACGGTTCCGAAGAAGAGCAAAGAGCTATACATCAAAAGTATATAAAAGACGGTATTATCAAACAGCCTGGAAATGTAAATAAATCGCGTAGTATAACAAAAGAAAGCAATTTTTCTTTATTAGGCGCGCTTAAAGAAAACCTGAATACACCTAACTCCTCTAAAAGTATTGGGAGTGTTTACCACACTCCTAAAAGAGGTAGGTTTGGTTCTAAATCTAGATCTTGGAGGAAATGATTATGGCAAGGGTTGTTCAAAAGGGTTTATCAGACCTTATTCAAAGTATGAGTGAAGTGGGGAAAAAAACTTTTATTGATGCAAGAAAAGCTGCAGTAAGAGACAAAAAAGCACGGCGGGGCTCAGGTACCTTACATAGTGCTTATACAAGTTTTAATCAAAGTGCAGATATTTTTAGCGCCCAACAAAGAAGACTGCAATCAGCCCAACAAAGAAGACTGCAATCAGTTGACAACTTATTCGACAATCCAAGCAGAGTTCCAGATCAAACAACAATGAGCGCTGTCATGAACAGCCCATTATTAATGGGCCTGGAAGAAGGTGTTGAAACTGCAACAACTCGTGCTAATTTAAAACCTCCCAAACCAGGTGATGAATTTCTTCCATCAGGTCATGGGGGTGCGTTAGAAAGCTTAGGAAGTACTGATACAGCTCCCAACACTCCTGCTAGCTTGTTGTCAGGGGCTCAGGGCCCTAGAGACTCCGTATTTGGTGACAGACCAGGTTATAATGCTCCAGCAGGTTTTGGAAGAGAAACTGCTCCAGAAGGATATAGGGGACCAAAACCACCAAAACCACCAAATGCAACTATAGCTAGTATGCTTTCTGATCTTACTCCAGAAAATATGGCTAGAATTCATAGAGGAAATGTTGCAGCAAGTCATCCAGGTTTATCGGAAGAAGCTATTGACCAGCTAGTAAATCAAGGGGGCATGCGTGGAGGAATCGAAAGACTAGGAGCTTTAGCTGATGATCAGAGAGCATTTAATGAAATGCTTCAAGGAAGATCTTATAGAGAGCTTTTTGGAGATACCAAAAATATAGCAAAAATGAGTGATCAAGAAAAAGCTGCCTTGCAAGTAAGGCATGAAGAGATGCTAATGGATGAGTTAACTCACCCTGACGCACCATACTTAAACACTTATGGTCAAGAGCAAACACAAAGACTGGTTGCACACAACAGACTCATGCAAGGTGACGGCTACAGCGAAGCAGCTCACGCAAGAGCAAACCTAAATACAGCTAATGAAGCCATGACGGAAGGTGTTACCAGTGGTACACCTGTAGCAAACGGAGGTACTGGAGCTTTCACTACTACACCTACTCAAAGTAATAACAGTATTTTAGGAGGTATGGATCCTAGCACAGGAACAGGCATTGCTATGGGCATGGGTATGGGCGCACTACTTGGTGGTACTGCAAACTATGCTATGGGTGGAGAGTTTAGTGAAGGTGCTATGATGGGTGGTTTAGCAGGTGGAGGTATTATGATTGGTGCGCGCGCTATTGGCGCAAACCAGGATCAAATAAGCAACTACATGCAGAGACAAGTACTTGGTGAGGGTGTGTACAAGGAGGGTGCTGCTACTGCCAATGCAGCAGCAGTCAAAAACTTAAGCTCAGACCAAGTAAGTCGTCTTAGTTTTGGTCAAAGACAAGCTCACGGTCAACTTATGAGAGGAGCAGATTCTCCTCGTATGCAAGCTAGACATGCAGTGATAGGTGGTTCTATGTTGGCAGGTGTTGCATTTACTGGTAGAAGGAATGATAAACGCCGAGGATTTAACGCACACAGGGGGAACAGAATATGAGTTTAGTTTTTTATGAAGACCGTGACTGTACTTCAGAAGCTCAAAATATATCTACTACGCACAACGGCTTTACTGGTGAAGCAGATCTAATTACTGTTTATTTGAAGAATGATGATCCAGCTAAACTATACGAAAATGTAGAGGTGAAGTTAGAGATAAGTGTTCAACTAAAAAATAAAAAATGGGAGTCAAAGGCTCATCTTGGAAATGATGTAGTATCTTTACAAGAATGGAATGAGCTTGAACCAACTGTTAACGTGGGTAATATTGAAGATACGGATACGGTTTATACGCTTCAATTTAGACTCTTTTGCCCAGCAGGGGAAGAGTCTAAGGTTTACACAAGCGCAGATGACTTTAATATTAAACTAACCGCAACAGAGATATAGTTTTGATCAAAGAATTTAAAAGAGAGCCGTTAGGTCAAGATGCTAGCGTTATAGAGATTCATTCTGAAGAAACTAAAAATGAATCAAATGTAGATATGCGCGAAGTTGAAAATATTTTTACTTCTCCCAAAAAAATAGAAGACATAATTGAAAAGTCAAAAACAGACGCAACTTTGCTATCAAACAAAACTTATATTGAAGTTTTTAAAAAGGTAATTGCAGAAAACCAAAAACAGATAAGTTTACTTGAAGAAAGTATTGTAGAAGAAAAAAATAAAATTTACAAAAAAGTGTCTAAACAAGATCCAGTTTCCGTTGACATTAGCGATTCTAATGCACTCAAAACTCACTATGTAGAAGTGTTTGGTAAAAGAAGCAAATCTATTTCTTTCGAAGATTACGTAGCGTTACTAGAGCTTAAAAAATTATTAGAAGTAGATGAGCAAAAAGGAATTTTGGGAGTTGCAGAGATATGAGTTTTTATCGAGATCTTAGAGAAGGGCGAGACAGTAATTTTAGTCAAGATGAGTATCTTGAAGAAACTTACCAAAAAATATATAAAAAGATAGCTAGAGATTTTATTCATATTGAAGATTTCAAAGAAATAATGAGAGATATGTTTTCTGAGGTGCTTTTAGATTTAGAACTAAGTTTAGAACTTAGAAGAAACGCATTTTTAAAAGCAAAAGAATATGAAAAAAATCTTAATAAAAAGCTATCTGAACGAAAAGGCTATCAAGATATTGATGAAATTTTAGTTAAAAAGAAAGATGTAAAATAATGAATGAAGGAAAGTTACTACAAGCCGTTTTGGCTTTAACTGAAAAGTTTGAAAAAGAAACTATTTTAAACATTACTTTGCATGAAGATGTTCCTTTAGATATTTTACAGTTTAGCAATCTTCACAAAATGGATATGATATTAAGTGCAGTCGATATAAGTAGTAACGTTGATGTTCTTTATCAGGAAAAAGAAGCTAAGTTAAAAGTTAAGCCTGATATTAAGGAAGCACCTATAAAAGAAAGCGCATTTTATGAAAAGTGCGTTTTTAAAATAGATCCAGAAGGGTCTACAAAAAAAGTAGAAAATAAATTAAGAACCATTAATAAAGATGTTAATGATTCAAAAGCAGTAAAAAATTATAGGAAGGGATATTATTTTTTAGACAAAAAATTTAATAGTGCTTCTGATAATATAAACGATTTTATTAAAGATATATTTGAAGATAACGAAAATTACGATCTTGAAGGGTGCTTGAACTGCAGAAGACCAGCAGATATCAATGGAGGATTGCCTCCATTTGAAGTTAGCTGGGAAATTAAAAAGTTCTTAGAAAGCTTGAAGGGATTGCTTACAGATATTAAGCTATCCTTAGACAATACAAAACAAATTGCAGATATATGTAAAATAAAGGAAATGCTTGAGAACAGTAACGGGCTATGTTTAAGCAGCTACCCTCTTATCTTAGCTAGTTTTCCTATAATTATTAGCGACATAAAATCAAAGTTGTTTGAAGTAGGAGTTTCATGGACTGGATTGGTAGGAAGCTTACTGATGCCTGTTTTAAAAGTGCTTTCGAAGGTTATAGAAATGTTAAAGGGAATAACAATTCCTATCTTTGATTGCCTAATTAACTCTTTCAAAACAATGAAATCAGTACTTGTAGCAGCAGATCAAGCAGCTAGTAGTATAAAAGCTCAAGCATTAAGAGTTGGTGATACTTTTGGTGTGCCAGAAAGAGAAGATATTAAAAATCAAATAGCAATTTCTGAAAAAGTAAAACAAAATCTTAAATATAAGAATCAAAAAGCTGTTCAAAAACAAAACAAAAACCCAAGTGTAGAACCTGTAGCTCCAAGCAAAAAAAACAACAAAGAATCTAAAAAATATGGAACTAAAATAGATAGCGAAGAGTACCTTCCCGGATACAAAGCTGGAGTCTATACAAGCACAAATCTAAATAACAATGTAGAACCAATTACATTTCTTCAGAAAAATCCTTTTGGAGGAGGATTTATTGATATTATAATTGATCGCTTAGGAAGGGCTCGAGTGATTGTGAATGACTTCTTCAGCAGATTAGTATATACTCTGCGTGCTTTTCAAAGAGTTATAATTGAGCCTTTATATGTTAGTACAAAGTTAATATCAGAAATACGCGTTTTAGCTAATTTAGGTAGATTGATAAAACTTTTATTTAAACTAAGCAAATCTGGTTTAGAAATTTGTAAAGACTTTGATGATAATAGTAAGAACAACTTGCTTAAACAAGTAGTTGAGTCTAGTGACTCGGATATTGAACTTGATTTTGTAAAAGATGAATCTGGTGAAACTTTTGCATTAGTAAAAAGTAAAACATCTGAGTACAAAAGTAGATTGCGACCTAATAATTGTGGCGAGATTACTATTGACATTAATAGTAATCAAAACAGTTTAGATTTAGTATATGACCATCTTGCTAACTCGTTAGGAGCAAAATAATGGATACCAAGGTTTTATTAGAAGCAGTGAGCTTGCTCAATCAAAAAGACATGAATAAGCCATTAGAAGTCGAGCGATTGTCAGGGGTAAAAATTAAAAAAGTTAATAACAGGTCAATGACCTACGGAGATCGGCACCGAGGAAACTGGTTTAAACCAGAGTACGATCTAACGGAACTTCAAATTGCTCAAGACGTAGACTCTTATGTCTTTAAAGCAATACAAAAAAAGGTTCACAGATTTTTATTAGCTGGGTGGGAGATAGTTGGTAAAGACGCTGAAACTGTAACATACATTAAGCGCCGAATAAAAGAAATCGAACTTACTTCAGGCATGCCTTTTGATTTACTTATAAAAGGTTTAGCTCATGATTTGTTTAGATATTCTAATTGCGCATGGGTCAAAGTAAGAAGCAGAGAAGCTTCTACTGGAAAAGTACGAGTTGTTAACGGAAAAGAGATTGATCCGGTAGCAGGTTATTTCCTTTTGCCTTTTGAAACGTTGTGGTTTAAAGTCAAAAGGAATGGAGAGATTAAAAAAATAATGCAAGAAGTGCAGAATACAGGAGATACAAAAGAGTTCTCTCCTCAAGATGTTATTCACTTCTACACAAATAAAAAACCTGGGTTTACAATGGGTACCCCAGAGCTACTTCCCGTACTTGAGGATATCTCTTTGCTTCGACGTTTAGAAGAAAACGTCGAAAATATGATAGATGCTAACCTACATCCTCTTTTCCATTATAAAGTAGGGAATGACAATCATCCTGAACGTTATGGTCCAGATGGAGTGAAAGAATCAGATCTCGTAAGAAATACCATAGAATACATGCCTTCTGGAGGAGTGTTCGTTTCTGATCACAGGCATAAGATTGAGGCTATAGGGTCTGAAGGTAAAGCATTATCTATAGATAATTACATAGATTACTTTAAAAAAAGAGTCTTTGCAGGGTTAGGAGTTTCTCCAATTGATATGGGTGAAGGTGATACTGCTAACAGGAGTACAGCAAACACTTTATCAAAGATTGCTATTCAAGATGTAGAGGCTCTGCAAAGCACCGTTAAAATGTTTGTGGAGACTTACGTTATCAATGAACTGTTACTCGAAGGAGGTTTCGAAGAAGCACTCTTAAACGATGATTTAAAAGTAGAGATTAAATTTGGATCTGTAGATAAAGAAGAGAAATCAAAAGAAGAAAATCAAACCATTCAACTATGGATCAATAATTTGATTTCTGAAACAGAAGCTAGAAAGCGTTTAGGAGAAAGACCTGTAGAAAATAGAGAAGAGTCATATTATAAACTCTATCAAGAGCCTCTTGCGCTTGTAAAAGCGATGGGAGCTTTTACAGCTGCTTCAAATGCATTAAAAGAATCTCCAAATTCAAATATAAATGAAGTGGGGTTGAAAAAAGAAGAAACAGCTAAAGTTAGTGAAAAAAAGAATCCTAAAGGGAGTAATCTTTTTAAAGGAGCTGAAAACCAATCAGCTAGTAGAGCGCGTCCTAGTAATCAGCATGGAATACGCTCTGCCCCTAAATTTAGTAAAGACACTGTAAGGATTGTTGAAGAAATTAAAATGAAAGAAAACATTAATGAAATATTGGAAATGCTTGAAAAGCATTAATTAAATACTACTATTATTGTTTATTATATTAAATACAGTTTTTAGGGCAAAAACATGAGCAAAATAATCAAGTATAATGATTATATCCAGGTAAACCCTGACCAAAGAATTTTAACTCTTGATAGAGTTGAAAAAATTCAAACGATTGACAAAATGTTAATGTCAGCTTATTCAGGGGGCAAAGGTTTAGTAATTACTTACGATCTTTCCCATTCTGGACGTAGAATAAATAATAGAATTTATTCTACGAAAGGTCAGCAAAGAGGAATCGATTCTTTAACAAATCCATATCCGAAGCCAATACTAAAGAATCATGATCAAAAAAGCGAGCCGATTGGTCGTTTTACTGGAGGGGAGTGGCAAGATCTGTATGATGAGGCAAGTAGTTATTTAGAGTCTACTCAAAAGATCCTAGATGTTCATAATGCTTTCAATGGAGACGATCCTGGTAAAATATACCATACATTAAAAAGCTTGAATCTTATTAAAGATAAGCAATGGCCTGGTTTGGGAAGAATGCGTGTACAAGCTAACATTACGGATGAAGAAGCTATCAAAAAGTTTATGGATGGGCGTTATTTTACCTTTTCTGCTGGTTCTACTACTGATAGGCACGTTTGTTCTATCTGTGAAAGCGATTGGGCTAAAGATGGAATGTGCGAACACCGTCACGGGGAAGAATATGATGGTGAAACATGTGTATTTATTACAGGAGACTTCATTGTCATGGAAGGATCAGTGGTAAATACGCCTGCTGATGACCTTTCCCAGCTAGTACATATGGAAATGCGCGACTCTGAAGAGAGCGCATTCACGCAACAAGATAAAGTTCAAATGAAAGAAATCATTCTTACAGACTCCATTTACCTACTAGGAGATTCAAATGAAACAAAGCGGATACAAGCAACCGAGCAAATCGATGCCTACGAAGAAAAAGGCAAAGAAGAAAAAGAAAGCTCCAAAGAAAAAGTAAAACAGAAATATGATCACGAAATGATAATTTCTGACAAGGCAATGACTGAGTTACACCAAGCTGGAGAAACTTACATCACTCAAAAAGGTGATGGGGAGACGATGGTTATTAAAGTAAAATACTCCGGTCAAATGCGAACAATGGATAGTGAACTTTTTACAGAGGAATATTTAGGTTTTGAAGAGCTAGTAGAAGAACTACTAGACGAAAAAACTTTTAAAGTTCCTTCAGGAGCAAAAGGGAACGCTCAAAAAGTTTTAAATTGGAAAAAAGAGAAAGGCTCAGAAGTTAAGGGAATGACTCCTGTAGGCTGGGCTAGAGCAAGACAACTTGCTAGTAAATCAGAGATAGGCCTTTCTACTGTCAAAAGAATGGCAGCTTTCAATAGGCATCGTAAGAATGCAGCAGTAGCTCCTGAGTTCAAGTCTACTCCATGGAAAGATCGAGGATATGTAGCTTGGCTTGGTTGGGGAGGCACTTCAGGGATCGACTGGGCTATACGTACAAGTGCTGCTAACGATAATGAAAATGAAGAGACTATGATAGCAGATTTTGATCAAGACGCTTATCGCTCCTCCCCTAAGGGTAAAGGAGCTAAAACTCCTGCAAAACCTTCAGAGCGAATTAAAGGTTCTAAGAAGAATAAAAAAGGATCCGCTTCTAAAGCCAGTAGTGGAATTTCTGTTGGTTCTGTACTTGGGTCTTTAAAAGAAAAAGTGCGTAAGCATAACAAGAAGCATGGAAAAGAAAAAGGTAAGCGTGTAAGCCTTGGGATGCTTAAAGCGGTTTATCGTAGAGGAGCAGGTGCTTTTTCTTCCACCCACAGGCCAGGAATGTCTAGATCTGGTTGGGGCGTAGCAAGAGTTAATGCTTTTTTAAAGCTTGTACGTAGCGGTAGGCCTAGCAATCCAAAGTATGTTCAAGACAATGATCTACTTCCAGCAGGACATTCAAGAAAATCATCCAATAAGGAAAAGAAAGCAAAGGACTTTATTATGAACGAAGAAGAGCAAATCGTAGAAACAGAAGAAATTGTTGTTGAAGATTCTGTCGAAGAAATTGTAGCGCCTGAAGACGAAGATCTTTTGGAAGAAGCAGAAGAGCCTTCTGTAGAAGAGCAAGAAGAGCATGACGAGTCTTTTGAAGAGGCAGAAACTCTTGATCAAGATAGCGAAGAAATTGATTGGGAGTTACTAGACATGGGACTCTCTTATTCTATGATGCAAGAAGATGCTGCGCTTACAAGCGAGCAGCGAAAAGAGCTTCCTGAATCTGCTTTTTGTGGACCAAACAGGTCATTCCCTGTACCAGATTGCGCGCATGTAAGTGCAGCGCGCAAGCTAATTGGTCGAGCAAAAGTTTCTGGAGAGACAAAACAAAAGATTATGGCTTGTGTGAACTCTAAAGCTGGAAAAATGAGTTGCGATAAAGACAAGGACTATCTTGAATTAGAGTCTCGCTACTCGGATTTGCTGTCAAAATACAATTCTCTTGAAGAGAAATTGTCTGTTGTAATCGAATCTATAATTAGTAAAAATGACGATTCTGTTGAAAAAATTACAAAATCGGTTGAAAATGATACAAAAGACGAAGTATTACTAATTGACGTAAAAGTAGAAAACCCCTCAGAACATGTAAGTAAAGACGACCTTGAGCAAAAAATGACTAAAGCTCCAGCTAGTAATCTTGGTAATTTTGAGCAAAAAGTAGTAGACACTTATAGCTTGCTTAAAAAAGATCATGGAGAGCTTGCAGCAGAAGACTACTTGATGAGCAAGATCCAGTACTTACCTCGTGGATTCCATCCTAACAATATTTAATTAGCTAATTAAAACAAAACACAGGAGATAAATATGGCTATTTCTAGATTTACAAGCCGTTTTAAAACTCGTACAGACATTATGGACAGCATTACTCCCAATAATGTAGTCCAATCAAATGTATCTGTACCTCATGGTGAATGGAAGCCTGCTTCATGGCTTCCAGTTGTTTGGCAGAACGAGAAGAGCAAAGACTACTTTGTGCTCTCGTCTGGCAAGGTCGTTTCTTTTGACTCATCAGGTCGAGTTGTACCTTCAGGTCTTCTTCGTCGTTGCCTTGATGCAGGCAGCCATGCTGCTGAGATCATTGACTACGATGCAAACGACAAGGCTGCTCGTGTAATTGATATTACGACTGGTGAGTTCTACGCTGGAGTCGGCACTACTGCTGTTACTCTTCGTGCATTCATTAAAGCTGCGTCAGAGAACGGTTGGCTTCCAGGAGAGTCCCTCCCTGCAGATGATGCAGGGAACGAGCTTTCAGAGCTTAAGCGTCTTGCAAAGAAGTTTATCTCTGCGCCTGTTGGTATCTGTGCATATGATGTGTATGCATGGGCTGGTGATGATCCTGCGAACCTTCACTTCACCAACTACCAAAAGCAGCACCTCATTCAGTTCTTCACTGATATTCAGATGAAGGCTGCTCATGTTGCAGCAGCAACTGCTGAAACTGAGCTTACAGCAGTTTTTAGCATTGGTAATGGCAAGGTTCTGACCAATGCTAAAATCAAAACAATGCCTCGCTATAACGGACTTCCTCTTTCAGTTAATGTTGTTGGCCTAAAGTTGGGTAAGCCTGCTGCAGCACACACAGCAAGAACTCCTGTAGTTATTGACCACGGTGCCCAGACTCTTCGCAGAAGGTCAGAGCCCTCTTTAATTTCAAAGGCTGGTGACTGGTACCTAGACGACGAGGCATCAATTCTTCTTATTTGGGAAGATGGTGGAGATGACAAGCCTGCTACTTTTGCTTCAGTGTCTTACTACCAATATGAGGATGCTGCATCTAGTTTTGGTGAAGCTGGTGAGGAAAAGTACATTCACTTTATTGGTGATTGCAAGCCTGGCGACTTTGTTACTTTTGACAAGCTTTCAAACATGATGGTACGAAGTGCCTCGCTTAGTCTTACTGATAACGATGTAGGTGATGAGAGTGCTGCAAATGCTGCTGCAATCCTCGATATGCTTCAAGAGCGTGAGGACTTTACAATTGGTCGCGTGATGGACATCATCAAGGAGCCTCGTGGCCTCCTTGAGCGTGTTCGTACCGGATTCCAGGGCGATGAGTTCGACGCATCAGCTAAGATGCCTGGTTCTGCAACTGGTGGTTTCTCAGATATGATTACTCTATCTGCTGAGCTTCAGACTGTTGCTGATCAGATCGTCGTTGTTAACGTAAAGATTTAATCAAGACTATAAATAGAGGAAATAAATATGTCATTTAAACTTATTGATGGAACAGAGCTAGAGCTTCCTAGCAATCGTAAAGCAGCGGCACGTTATCTCGCTGATATGATTCGAAATCGCGGAGCACTTCCGGATTCGGAAAAACGAGTAAAATGGGAGACTTTTGCAAACACAATTTCTCCAAAGAATCAGGACCTCGTGCGCACTTCAGAGATCACTCCACTCCTTCAGGAGTCGATGGAGATTCTCATTCGCGAGCCTGTAGAGCCGAACATGACAATCACTCCACTCTTTACGCGAGTTCAGGCTCAGGGTCTTAACACCCAGATCCTTGCTGGTGCAATGGGTGCTGTGTATGCAGGTGATGTCCAAGAGCATGGTACTTACCCTGAGGTCAACTTTCAAATGGGTGGCGCGGTTTCAACCGCTTATATCGGCAAGAGCGGTATTGCTGCTTCTTTCACTGATGAAGCACTTCGTTATAGCACCTTCGATATCATGGCTAAAAACCTTGAGCTCATGGGTAATGCACTTGTACGCCACAAAGAGCAAAAGGCTGTTCAGTTCCTCAAGCAACTTGGAACAAACCTTTTTGACAACCTCAATCCAGCTCAGTCTATTTATGGTGTGACTACTGGTCGCGGTATGAACGAAGCAGGTAACGGCCTAGTCGGTAACGGATCGTTGAGCATGGACAATCTCATGCGAGCCATGGCTCACATGAGCGAAGAAGGTTTCACTCCTAATGTATTGCTCATGCACCCATTATTCTACTACAGCTTCATTCAAGATCCTGTACTTAGGAATATGATGCTCGCGCATGGTGGAGGATCAATCTTCAATCCTTACAGCGGCGATCCAGGACCTTTAGCGCCTTACAGTAACGGTGCTTTGGGTGGACGAGGACCAAGTAATGGTACTCGAGTAGTTAATCCACGAGGAACTGGAACTAATGGCTCTGCTCAAGCAGAGTCAATCACTTCAGTACTTGAGCGCAGTCAGCTTATGACATCTGCGCCCAAGCTACCTGGTTATTTCCCAGGTAACTTCCAGATTATCGTATCTCCGCTATGCCCGTATGATCCAGAAGCAGAGGTAGGAGATATCTTCCTTCTGTCAGGTGGAAACGTTGGGTTCCACCTTGTAGATGAAGCTCCGACTACTGTAGAGTGGCGTGACGAGAATACAGAGACTGTTAAGATCAAGATCCGCGAGCGATACGGTTTTGCAGTCGCACATGAGGGTCAAGGCGTTGGCGTTTTCAAGAACATTAAGCGCGCAGAGAACATGTGGGATGGAACTACAAACGTTCAGTTTAGTGAAGTCGGAAGCGTAAGTAACGATACAGTACTATCTAGCATGTGATGTGTAAACAACTTGCACTTTAGTGCAATAGTTTTGTATCAAAGGGGGTAGGAGTCGTAATTGACTCCTACCCCCTTTTTCGTTTTAACAGGAGATTTTTATGTCATTTTTTAGTGATAACAAAACAGAAATTGAACTTTTTCAAGAAGAAATCAACAATAATGCTAGAAGCAATAGTGAAAGCACTTATATATTAGAGCTTAATGATTTTGAAGAAATAAAGATTGGAGCTAGGAATGACCATATTGTTAAACGTACAAGAAAGCTACCCCTTGAACGGGACAACAAGCTTTCCGATAGGCGAAGAGATTTACTTAGAATTTTCAAACTTAGTAGACGATAAAAGTGCAAAAGAATCAATTCACCTAATCGACAGCACAGCAAGAAAAATTGTTGAAGCAGATTATACCGTTACAGCTATTGATGAAAACGGCTTGGCTTTGCTTGATGACTTTACAGAACGTCAAGCAAGTCAAAGAACAGTAGTAAGCTTAAAACCAAAACAACTACTTTCAGCGCACACAAAATATGAATTAGTTGTTAGAGGAGTGTCTTTAGAACAAAACTCTTCTTTGGTAGATGAGTTAGACTCTAATACAATTTCTGAAAGAACAGTATTTAGAACAACTTTTGAAGACTCTTTTACAGAACTGGTAAGAGTCTATGGATCTTTTGAAGGTCTTCAAGAGACAAATATAAATGTAGAAATTGTTGAAAGTGGAAGTGACTCTCAAGCCAAATATATTTGGTGGTTTGAAAACAAAGACAAACCAGCAAGCAATAGTAGAAACTTAAGCAGGACTTTAAGTAGGTGGCGAAGTCTAGACAAAGGTTGTTACATTAAGTTTTACGGGGGCAGCTTTAATAAAGGAGATACCTTTAAAATAAAAGTTTACCCTAAAAATAAATTAATGAACTCGTATAAAATAAATTTTTCTACTTCGTCAGAAGACCTGTTGGTAAGACCAAAAGTAATATCTGAATCTGATATTGGAATTAACATTCCAAGTAGCTTTAATAGCAGTTTAGAAACATCATTAAAAGTTATTGATGTTAGTCCTAAAGACGGCTCTATAAATAACCCTACTAGTACAGATAAGATTATCATTACATTTAATAAAGAATTGAATCCAGAAAGTATAAATCAAAATACAGTAAAACTAATTAAGCAACCAGTTTCAGGCTCTTATAACGGGGCTTCAAAAGAACAAAAAATTCCAAAAGAAATTTTTGTAAATGGAAACAAGATTGTATTGGAGTTTTAAATGCGGAACTACAGTTTAAATGACGTTATTAAAATAAAAGCTTTTTTTGCAAATAAACAAGAAGAAGCGGTGAATGTTAGTGAGTTAAAAGTAAGTATTAAGAAGCCAAACGGAGAGTTGAAAATTTTTAATACTGATTTTGTAAATCCTGAAACCGGCTTCTATTACCTTACGTATATTGAAGGAGACGAAATTGGTAAGTATAGTTTTGTTTGGGAGGCTACACTTGAAGGAGTAGCCTCTAGAAAAGAAGGAGAATTTAACATTACTGGAGGAGGGGTCATATCTACTATACTCCCTGAACTAGAAAAAAATGAGTTAGTAGTTATAGAGATCGAAAAAAGCGTAGAAGGACTTTTAGGAGAAAAGTTAGGTGAGACTACGTATATTACTTTTACTACGGAATATGAGCCATTTTACTGCTCCACAGACATGCTTTTGATGGAGCTAGGGCCCTGGGCAGAAAACATACCAGAAGATACACTAGCTTTAGCTATACATTGGTCTTCATTAGAAGCTGAGCATATTACAGGTAAAAAACCTGTGTCTTCAAGACACAGTTATGCAAGTTCCAAATTTGTAATGTATGATGCTGCTATAAATTTATTAAGAATGCCAGTCGGATATTCCGGAGCAAGTGGAGGGAGAAAACAGCTAGGAGACTTGCTAGTAGATAACGGATCTATCGACTTTTCATTAAAAGATTTAGTAAATGAATTGAAGCTAGAAAGAGATGAATGGTTTAGAGTGGTTAATGCTGGAGGGGCAATTGTACCGGGACAAGGGTTAGGCCCAAGCTTTGCAGTTAAGGGAAATAAGGTAGCTGAAAAAACTCAAATTTCCAGAGAGTGGCATGATCCGTGGAATGAATATTACGCTCAACCTAGTGCAAATTCAAAATATAGACGTCCAGGCGAATCCAAATACAAGAGCGGTTATACTAGATGGTCTGAAAATTATTTTACTGGAGTCACTAAAGGTATAAAGCGATGAGGCGAAGATTTAAAAAAGCCCGAAAAGAGATTGACCTACGAAAAGAATTTAAAGAGTTAATTTTTGAAGATACCCCACACAACTATCCTGTTCTCTTGCGAAAAAGAAAGAAAGACGCAAGTGGGGTTGATATAAAATGCAACTGTCTAAATGCTCTTACGCAAGAGAGCAATGTAGAAACTAACTGTGAATTTTGCTTAGGAGAAGGTTTCTTATGGAAAGAAACCTTCTCTAGATGCTATTCAAGTCTAATTGGAGCTGATGGAGGAAAAGCTAATAGAAATCGAAGAATAATGGCAGGAGAGATTCGTACTGACTATAAATTATTTTATTTTAAATTTGATACAGAAATTTCATATAAAGATAAAATTGTTGAGCTTCGGCTTGATTATGAAGGTGCACCATCTATACCATATGAAAGAATAAGAATTTTTAGACCTGAAACAATACAAGAATATAGAGCTGATTTCGGAAGAACAGAGTATTTGGCAGTTTATGCTAGAGAAGAATCATCTATAAGGAAAAACTTATGAATGCTAAAAAAAGCGCAAAAGAAGTAATTATAGAATTTCTTGATAATAATGATGAAGTAGTTGATGAAAGGGTAGTTCATATTGAGAACTTAGACCCTTTTAGATTTGATTTAAGCTGTTTTCTTCCAAATGAAAAGCCGTTAGATTTAGAGACTTTTTTTAATTTAGCAAATAAAGTTATTGAGTCTGCTCAAAAAGATAAAGGCATAAAAGACTCAAAACTTGTTAAACTAATAGAAGAGTATCCGCCTTTAGAGTTAAATGACCTTGGTAAAGAAACTATTACTTTCAAAGTAATAGAAAGAAAACCAGGAATGATGAGCAAAAAAGGTGACTCAAGACCTCAAAGAAAGTCACGATACTATTACGAGTATTCTGATCCTTGCGAAGCAAATAAAACAATTACAGTGAGTACAAGACCCGTAGATCATATAATTGAGTTCAATTGCTGGGCAGTTAGTAACAAATTAGCAAATAGAAGAGCCTTGTGGCTTGAAAAGTTGTTTATAAATACTGCATTTGTTTTTGTAGAAAACGGAGCTGAACGTTTTTTTTGGAAAGAGCGGCGAGCAGATACTTACCAGACTGTTGGAAATCAAAGACTTTTTTGTAGACCGTTACATTTTTTCTTAAGATTTAGAGAATTCGAAGCAATATCAAATTCTACTTTAAGAACATTTTTTATTGAAAATAACATAATTAACCTTAATTAAGGAGTTACCTATGGCAACTAGATATGAAAACTTGCCCGGCACACAGACGAACTATATTGATGGTACTTTCTTAAGTCTATCACAAGTAACTGCTGGCCAAAGCATTATGCTTATGGCTCCTGCCAAGAAAGGGCTTTCAGGAATCCCTTTCTTGGCAGGAGATATGGGTGCTGTTTCTTCCGAATTTGGCAGCGACACACCTTTGACTAATCTAGCAAGTCAAATTGCTGACACTGACACTGCAAACATTTTGCTTACTCGCATTGGTGGTAAGCAGTCACATCTTCTCATTGAGAAGCCTATGGACGACTCAAGTGAGAAGGAAGTTGTCTTGCGCATTTCTCCTCGCGAGCGTGGCGATGCAGCTGTTTTTGACAAGCTTCGCGTTGCTTTCCACGCTATTGAGGCTGACGGTTTTCTACGTCAGCGCGTAGTTATCTTCAATGCAGATACCGAAGTAGTCGTATTTGATAGCGAAGAGATCCTCTCTACGGATGACACCTTGTTTGAGGTAGAGCTTAACGAGGATATTGGAGAGCTTCTCATTTCAAAAGCTGGCGGCTATACCGATCCTACCACAAAAGCAGAAGTAGAGGCTGATGCAGCTAAGGATATTCGCAACCTTTACACGATCAGTAAGTTACCACTGCTTAGCGAGCTTTTAGGTGCGTCAACTTTCAGTGATCACGCAACTTATATTCCTGACGTGTATACATCAGCAAGTACCTTTAGTACTACTGCTGCAAGCGTCAAGAGCATTGCTGGTGCATCAGGAGAGTCAATGACTCATTGTGAGCGTTTTGCAGCAGTAGAGACTGCTTACGCAGACCTCGAAGATGCAGGCATGGATTACGTCTTCTGTGACGGTTGCTATGCAGATGTAAAGACTATTCCAGCATCAGGTCTCACTTCCAGTGAGTTTAGCCGCTGGGATAATCAGTATCTTGGTACTGCACACAAGGTGGTTGTCGGTGGACAACCTTACGTTACTATGTTTGCTTCACCTGATCCCTTTAATGCTGATCATGTAGCTCCAGGCACTATAACTTCTTTGAAGACAATTAATGCAGGTAGCTTTGAAAACGATGTCAAAGTTAAAGCTCATGCAGACTCGAGAGAGCTTGGTCTTCTTTTAAGTTTACATGACATTCGCATTCAGTACGGAGCAACTAAAAGTGTTGAAGAGTATGTAGGTGTCGATGGGAGAATCAAGGTTGATATTAAAGCTCCATTAGCTGCAAGCACAACGGGCCTAATTTATCAAAATGGAAGTTTTTCCGCTGGTACCTTGACTATTGCTGAGTTGAGTATCAGTACGAAGGCTTTTGACCTTAAAATACCTGAAGTTGATATTGCTTTAGCTGGAAAGAAATATGCAGTCGAAACTGATTTAATTCCAGACTTTACAACAAGCGTAGATCTTTCTCTTGACCTTAAAAAGCTTTTTGTCCTTAACGGTGGCAGTGCTGGAGCGCATCCCGTAAATAAAGCAGTGCTGACTCATTATGAGCTTACTGGTGAGCTTGTTCCTGAAGAGGTTTTTGATAGTCTCGTCAAGGTTGTAGACGGAACTTACCGTCTACAAGAGAACGCTTTTGCGCGCGAGGTTAACTTTGCTCACCAAGCAGCATCACTAGCGCACACTTCTTCTACTGAGTATAAGTCTGCAATTGCTGTAGTACCTACTACTCGTCCAAGAGGCGGTTTGCGTCAGCTTGCTCGTTGGGCAGGTAAAGCTCCTGAGTATGCTGTCGATAGTAATGGAGAACTTGTTGTAGAAACTAACGGTACTGGATTCATGAGTACCAAAGCTCTTTACGGTGGATCTGATTATCGTCCTGCTAGTAGCGGAATCGGTCTCGCTTATGGCGGCTTAATTAAAAATAATGCTGATTTTGGTATCGACTCTACAGACGAAACTGTTGATTCACGAGACATACCCGTTGATCTCGGAAAACATCTTATTGTAGTTGGTGCTTACGGCGTTGTTTCGGTAGGAGGAAATGGACGCACTCCAAGCTTTGCGGTATCTAATCTTGGGCCTAAGATAATCCAAAAACTAACGCAGCTTCCAGTCAACGAAGAGCCCATTGGTCCTGTTAATGGGCTAATTGATGGCGTTTCTGCTACAGGTGCAATAAACTCTCGCGCATTACTTAACGACCTGGCAATTGGTCGAGTTGTAATGCTTGCATCAGATGGTTCTATTGCAAATATTCGCACTGCAGCACTTCCAACTAGCGACTATACTCGAGTTTCTACAGTGCGTGCTGCAAATGCAGTGTGTGATGCTGTAAGAAGCATAAGCCTTAGATACCTGGGGAAAAGCTTTAGTGACGCTCAGCTAGCCGCACTAGAAGCTGAATTAGCAGGTACTATGCGCGGGCTTAAAGTTGAAGGAATAATTCAAGATGGAAGTGTACAGACGTCAGCTTCAAGATTGGATAGAATTAATGGTCGATTAAATCTAAAGGTTCAATTTATTCCGCCACTTTCAATCGAAGCAATTACTATAGATCTTAATGTAAGTGCACCACAAGGTTAATTTAACTTAAAGGAAAAACAATATGAGTTCATTAGATTACTCAAAGACTTACTCTAGTTATTCTGGAGTAGATATTAAAGTTGTTGTTGGTGGCAAAGAGATGGGGTCTATGCAGGCTATCTCATATGCTATCCAGCGCGAAAAGGCACCTATCTATGTCATGGGCTCAGTAGATCCTATCTCTTTCTCTCGTGGAAAGCGTGGTATTGCTGGCACTATGATTTCTCTTATGCTCGATAAGCACTTCCTTGAGCATCCTGGTCTTGATCAGCACCCAAGCCCTCTACTTGATAAGAGTGAGATCTTTGCTGATCCTACACAAGCGCTTACTGATTTAACTGCTAGCGATGGAGCGTATACTAGTGGAGCTGGACTACTGCAAGTAGGCGCGACTGGTAGTGGTAATACTGGTAGCATGACGAACGATTACCAACGAACGCGCCCTTTTTATGTAGATCAAATTTTGCCGTTTGACGTAGCTATCGTTGCAGTTAATGAGTATGGTCAAAAGGCTACTATGCGCTTGTATGGTTGTGAGATCCTTAATGAGGGTTCCGGCTTCTCTATTGATGATATCGTTGTAGAGAATCAGATGACTTATGTTTGCCGTACTATTCTTCCTTGGACTAGTCAAAGTAATGCTGATCGTGTTGATGATCGAGGTGATGCTGTAGCACCTGGAATAATGCAACTGAAAAAATAAGCCTCTAGATTTTAAACAATCTAAACTGTAGTATGAAGGGGAACCCCAAAAAGTTCCCCTTCTTTATTTGAGGCTAATATGAAATATAACTACAGTTACTCAGGCGCTGATTGCGATGTATATGCTGTTCGAAGAATAAGTACATATACGGGTGATCGGCGAACTGGAAGCGCGCAATCAATAATTCATTTAGACAATATAGCTACCGTTTCAGTTTCGATGTATGAGGCAAAAGCTCCTGTACGTCGGCTTGGTCACGCAAGTCCTGTTGGGTTTACCGGCAATATCAGAAGTATTGCCGGTTCACTCATTTTTATTGTAAAGAGTGAGCACCCATTAGGGGTTGTAATGAGAAATTTTGGTCAACTTCATAAACATTTAGACGATGATGTGACTCAAAAAGGGTTTTCTTTAGGAGAATCTACTCCTAATAACACAACCGTATTTAATGCAGGAATGATCCATCCTTTTGATTTAATGCTTATGTACAAGAATGAAGTAGACGCAAGAGGCGCGGGCTTAAGAATAAACAATTTAGAATTCATATCAGAAGGTATTGTTACTTCTGTAAATGATATTGTATCTGAAGTTGTATTACAGTTTGTAGCTACTGATATAGATCAGTTAGAGCTTGAAAAGGTTAGGGGAGGTGATGTTCGAACATCATCTCCCCCAACACCCGCAACATCATCTCTCCCAACACCTGTAAAAGCAGCTTCGAAACTGTATACGGAATATACAGTTTCGTTTGTATCGCCAGATACAAAGAAAACTATTGTTTTTACAATTCATGCAGATGAGATAGGAGCTGCTTTGAATACTGGTAAAGGAGAGAGAACTCCAGAAAACGTAAGCAACAAAGCAGATAAAGAAAAGGTGCTTAGAAGGCTTTTGGACTATAATGAGGCTTTTTTTGATACAATATTGAGTCAAGAAGCATATGAAGATACTAATCTTTTGAATGATCCCAGCGCTTTAAATGATATTTTAACCAGGTTATCAATAGTAGGGAAGAGTAGCTAATGTCAGTCAAATCATTCCCTTACAAATATTTTTCAGGTGCTAACGTACAGGTAACTTTAGATGATGAAAAGTTAGTTGAATGCGCCGGTATATCCTTTGTTGTTAATGAATCTAACCAACCTGTATACGGGTATGCGTCTCATTTATATGATGTTGTTTTACCTGGAAGAAGAATTATACAAGGCAGTTTTGTTGTTAACTTTCATACTGGTTATAATCAGCATGAGCTGATAACAAAAACATTAGATACGAGTTCATTTTTAAACGATGTGCCTTTATTTGACATAGAGATTGGATATGGCCTTGAAAGTATTGAAACAGGAGTAAAATCAAAAGCATACACAAATGTGACTTTAAGAAACTGTTTCTTGATTTCTCGTGGACAAAGTATACAAATTAGTGAGAATGTAATACTTGAAGAGTTTGGTTTTATTGCTAGAGATCTAGAGGGTGTTTAATGTCTTATAAAGGTAACTTAATTGGCGACAGGTATGTATTGTTTGGTGGCTCGTTAACAGAGCCAACCAAAGAAGCAATCAGCAGGGGCTGTCCTAGTGGTAATGATATTATTAGAAGTTTACCTGAAAGTGCATTCATACCTGCCGTAGAGCATAAAGTAATTGTAAAAGAAAAAACAAATATTCCTGTTGTAAAAAGAAAAAATAGGATTAGATTAAAGAAGGAGCGGGTTAAAAAGCTTAATGCTCTTAAAGACTTTCAACAACCAAGTATCATTGAGCAAATGATTGAGGAAAAAGCAAAAATGAGTTTAGATATAGAACTTGATTCAATTCTTGAAGAAGCAGAACCGAAAAAAAATGAAGAAGCTTCTGGAGAGCCTGAGGTAATTACAAAGGATGCTTCTCAAGATACGATGCGTAGCCAAATTCTAGGTATGCTTGCTTCTGATGAAAACGCACCAAGCTTTGAAGAGATTGAAGGTTGGAAAGAAAAATTTGGAAAAAACGGCATTCACATTATGTCCTTTGGAGATAATGACAACTACATCTATCATCATTTAACTCGAGGAGAATGGAAGAAGATTAAAGAAGTTATGAAACGACTTCGAGAATCTGAAAATGCTGAAGAGCTCGAAGAAAAACTTAAAGAAAAAGTTGTTTCTGGATGCGTACTCTGGCCTGAAGCAAATGCAGAATGGTTAGAAAATAGTAAAGCAGGAGTTGTAGATTCGCTTTATCAAATGATTCTTCTCAACTCTGGTTTTCTTACGCCACAACAAGCAATGCTTTTAACTACGCAGCTATGAGGTAAAAATGGATTTAATACAAGTTCTTAAGTCAGGAAAAGAGCTTTATAGTATTGAATTTGAAACAGGTATAGAATTTCAGTTCAGGTTACTTTCTATGCGAGAGTACCGATTGTTTAATAAAATTGTAACAGGAGGCAATATGCCTCCTTTTTTTATTTACGAAGATGTTTTTAAACTCTGTTTTTTAAATGATGCTAGTTACATTCCTGCTAATACTCCTATGGGATATTTAATTTCAGTAGGTGAGTTAATCTATCACTTGAGTGGATCTCAAGATCCAACTCAATTGCTGTTTGATATTGCTGATGAGCGCAAAAAGAATCCAAGCGATTCTATTTTCGAGCATATGCGCGCAGTTATTGTTACAGCAATACCTAGATACACTTTGTTTGATATAGATAATCTGACAGAAAAAGAATTTATAAAATGTTTTGTTATTGCTGAAAACATCTTAAGCAAAATGAACCCGAATTTTGTTAAATTAAATTTAAAAGAAATTTACGACAATTTAAACGGCAAAAAAGATGAAGAAATTAAACCAATTGTACAAGGTGAAAATTTTGAAAAGCTTGAGCAAGCTTTAGGACACTGGAAAGTTGAAGAAGCTAGAGAGCTGTATCAACGAGAACAAGAAAATGTTAAGCTTTCAGAAGCAGATTTGGAGGCTTTAGACAAAGCAAAACAAAGGAGTTAAAATGATAGGGTCAAGCGGAGATAGTATCTATTTTAGTGCAGCTCAAATGGAGCCGGAAATGCATCCAATGATGCAGATAGGAATGTCATTTGCTCCGTACGCAGCATTAGCTGGAGCAAGTTACTACGCTATGAAAAGTCCTGTTAGTAAACATGCACAGGAAACTATTTTCGATTATGCACATTCATTAATAATGGAGCGTGCAGCTAGAACCCCAATGGGTTTGGGAAATACTTTTCGCATACCAGAGTTAATGTCATTTTTTACATCTCCGCACTACAAAGGAATGGATATAGGAAGATCTGTAATAGATGAGTCGCAGATGGTAGGCCATTACACTTTAGGATCAGAGTTTTTTGAAAATAAAGATAGTTTGAAACATCTCAAAACCACTATCGGAGATGCTGCGTATGAGAACCTTGAAATGCGCATGTCTACTAGTAATTTTCGCTTTAGACTTGAACAAGGCTTTGATGAACGATTTTCTGGAAAACTTATATTCGAGCAATTTGTAGAACGTGGAGAACTTCTTCCAGATGAAAAAGGTGTTGTAGATCCTAAAACAAGTAAAATGCATACAGTACAAGACGTGATTGATCGTTTCGTAGTAAGTGATAGCATACTTCCGTTACCTGTATCGGGGCATCCACCAGAAGCTTTAGACGCTTTACGAACAGAGAGGGTTGAGTTACAGACTCAACCTATATTTAATGCTGCAATTCAGAATACAGACGCAGGGATTGATCCAAACAAAGTCTTTATTGCTCGAGCAGACGATATCGAAGGAGCTAGTCCAAAGTTAGCAAGGTTTGGATATATGTCTGGCACGGGGCCAAGTAATGTTGGCGGAATTCAAGGATTTAAAAATAGGACTGCAGTACCCTTTGCTTATTTAACTTTTGGAGCATCTCGATTTAATAAAGTAGTTAAATCTACTTTTGAACAAATTCCAATTGCAGGACAAATAATTGAAAGTGGTTTGAAAACTATTGGATTGAATCCTTACACGAAACCTGGACCTTTTTATAAGCAATACATGAATCTAGGATTAAAAGCTTCGGCCATTGGGGCAGCTTATTTAGGGTTGAGAACAATAGATCATTATAGAAGAAACTTTGGGGTTGCAGGGCATTTAGTAGCCTCTGCAGGCGTTAGTGTAGCAGGAGCTGCTTTAGTAAGAAAATCTTTAAACGAAGCTCAAGGAAATTTATCTAGGACTTTGCCAACAAGAGTTGGAGCAGGATTATTTGCATTGCAAATGATGCCTGGGTTCTCTCAAGGAATTAAAGAAGGAGTAGCTACCACACTAGTCAATGCTGACATTGCTAGATCTTATGTAGGAAAGTATACAGGCCTGTCTGGCTACAGAAGAACCCTAGAAGGGTTGTTCCCGGGCATCTCTGACCCAACTGTAGGTGCGGGTGTAGGTGTAGCTCTTGCGGGGCTTTCATATGGGAATTTTGGAGCTTACTTAAACAGGAATAATAAGAGGGTGCTTCCCGAAACAATAAGAAATAGAATCGGTTTTTTTGCAAAACAAGGCGGGAGTGTTCAGATTCCTAAAAGCGAATCTGAACACATTCAAAGAAAAATCTTCGATATGTTTTCTCCAAGAACAACGATGGAAGATGTCCCAGTAAGGAAGGGGCCTTATGAAATTTATAATCAATTTGAAGAACTTCTTACTTCTCAAAAATACAAAGAAGTTTTTGAGAAAACTACAGGAAATCTTTCTTATGGAAAAATGTCTATTCAAGGAAGAAAAAGTCTTCACAATTTAATGCAAGAGAGTTCGCCTTTAATAGCAGAAATATACGATATGTCGTTGCCTGAAGCAAAAATGCTAGGGCGAAAGCTTTATATGGGTGCTCGTGTAGAAGGTAGAATTGATTTTCATGAAGAGTACGTAGAAAAAAACCCACTTCATAAATCTTTAGAGGGGCGTTTAGACGAAATTGGAGAACGTTACGAAAGGTCTGGTTTTGTTGGAAAGATATTTGAGCGAATAGAAAAGTTTGGAGCAAAGTCTTACCATGCTTTTTTTGGAGCCTCACTAGCAGGTGAAGAGTATGAAGAAATTTCCATGCGACACGGAGGAAAGCCTGCTCTCAGAAGAGCAGGCGGTTTGTTTGCAGCAGGATTTGGTTTACATCAATTACTAACTACCGGAGTGTTTGGATCGATGGATGATCCAGATGATTTAAAAGCGACTTATAAAGGGGAAAAGTTAGTAGAGGTAAAAAGAGGGCGTTTCTGGGAAGGTGGTGGAACGCCATATTCAGGTATGGAAACTAACTATTTTAGGCCGCACCAGTACCACGCAATGATGACGCGCTCGAATGAAAAATCTGTTTGGGGTGATGAGCATGATGTTTACAATCCGATTAGCAAGTTTGTACTTAAGAATTTTACCTACCATTTAGAAGATAAGAATTATTACGAAAGACCTTACCCTATTAGCTCGCCTGCACTAGAAAGTTTACCAGTTATTGGGCCTTTGCTTGGTGCAACGATTGGCTCGTTAATAAAGCCTCCAAAATTCATGCATGAAGATGAATTCATGCAAGTTAATGAAAGCGGTGAAGTTGAATTTGCTTACAGAGAAGAATATGGCTCACCTTCGTCTTTGGGAGGTACGCCTCCAGGAAAACCATTAACTCCTAACGATCTTTTACATAGGCTTGGGCAGATTCAATATCAAAGCCGAGAAATTGAAGGTATCACTGGGTATGGCAAAAATGTTATACAAAAAATGATGACAGGGAGAGAGACTTTAGGAACAATGATGCCGGTAATGGAGTCTTCAGGAAGAATGGATAGTTCTATCTTGAACTATTGGGATATGGAGACCGGTGGTGCTTTGTTCATGTCTGAAGGTTTACGTCGCTTATTGCCTAGGCCAAGAGCAGAAATTGAACGTTACAATCCAATCATGAACTCGATGCCCTCTTGGTTACCAGATAGGTTCAGGAGAGGGGATCCATATCGATCTGTAGCTATGGGTCACACAAGACTGCCAGGTAAAGGTTATGAAGCTGTTTACCCTGAGCTAGAGGGTACTCCAGGAGAAGAGTACCCTCTAATACACAAATATAAGATTATGTCTGATGTAGCACCTAAATCGCATAGAACTATGACGATGCGTCAAGAACTTATGGAAAAGCGAGCTGCAAAAGCTACAACTGACTACGAAAACAAAATGATGGATCAAATTTTTGAAATGCATAAGCAACGCTTATCATCTATAAAAGACTTTGATTTTCAAGAAAATGCTATAAAAATTCCGGGGCTGTCAAATCTGACTTCAAAAGTTTATAAAACTGGAGAAACAGTTGTAAGAAAAGCAGTAGCGCCTGCAGAATATTTAATACCTGCAGGTTTTAGACCTGCACAAAAACTTTTAGGTGACACTAGAGGTATTACGGAAACTTACGAGTTTGACCAAATGTATGGTACACCACATGCTTTTTGGGATGCGCCAATTCGAGACTGGTTGAGACCTTCGATGTATAGTGCAATGAATGCACTTGGTTGGCAAGGTAAACCATTGCATGTACAACGACGCGAAGAAGTAAACGAGCATTTTGATAAATTGCAGTTTATTAAATACACTAACTTAGCTAAACAAGCTGTAAATCAAAATGACAAGCAAAGGTACTTAAAATTAGCTAGTAAAACTAGGGTAGGAGTCAATCCTCAAGGAGATGCGTTAGGCATTTACATGAGTTTGCCTGATAGTGAAAAAAAATACTTTGATGCGTTTGCCAATGCTAAAGCTTCTGAAAGAAATCGGATTTTAGAATTAATGCCTGAAGACCAGGCTCATCTATACCAATCTGTTTGGAATAGAATAGATACTGGTGGCCAACAATCCTTATATGCAGGTTCTCAAGTTCAACTAAATGAACAGGAAATGATGAGCCAATCTATGGATCTTCAGGGGGAAATGGAACTACCTGCAGCTGATTGGGTGGGGTGGCACAAAGATGTAGATCTAGAAGACATTAAATTAAAGTATGTATCTTCTTTAGGAGAAGATATTCATGACTATGGAAAATTTAATTCTCAATTAAGAAGACTTGATCGTAGACCTTATTTAAATCAATCAGAAGATTTTGTTTACTTGCAGGGTATGCCGGACTCAAGAGGTGCTTTAGAAAGATTGAGAGACAGGGAAGGCATAGATTTTAGGAACTTGAATATTTATAATCAAAAAGATGGTCAATCAAGTAGTGCTTATTTGAATTACAATTATGACAGAAGCACCGAAGTAGGTTTAGGTATATTAGAAAGACTAGGTGAGTAATGTCTATTACTAATTTAATTTTTAATGAAGAGAAACGTAACGAATTTCAAAGAGAAAATTCAGATACGTTTAAAAGCGTTTTGGGCTTAGGAGCTGCAAGCGCTTTGCTAGTAAAAGGCTACAACAATGAAGTAGCGAATTCTCCTTCAACTAAGAAAAGAAATTTAATACCTACAAATCTTGGTAAAGCAGGTGTTCAGCTAAAAAGTTCTATTGACGAAGCTTTTTCTAGAAGAAACAAAGGTGCAGAAGCAAGTGCAAATCAGTTCTTTGATGATTTGATTGAAGGAGCAAGTAGCATTCTTCAAAAAACCATTAAAGAAGCAAATGAAGATACGCAAGAAATGGCAGCTGAAAAAAAGATGCTTAAAAGAGCTCTTGTTAATGAAAAAACTTATTTATTAACTGCAGTCAGAGATGCAGTTAGAGATTTGAATTTAGCGGGAGAAATAGGTGACTCATCAGTAATTGTAAACAGGATCAACGACATGTTAGAAAGCGAAATGAATAGGGCGGGGGAGCTTTCTGATGAAATTAAAAGTGCATTACAATCAATACGAAATAATACTACGACAGATGTAAAAATCGACCAATATAAACGTTTTAGAGGACTTAGAGATTCTTCTAAACATTTTAGTGGGCGTCAAAAAGCAATTGGAGTTTCTGAAAATCTTGTTAAAGAAAAACCAATTTTCAATACATTGACTGACGCTTTTAAAGCGTCAATTGCAATTAGTCAAGGTAAAGACCCCTCAGCAGCCATCGAAGTGCCCCAACACTTAAAAGGATTGGAAGCTTCACTAGAAGCGCAAGTGACAAGCCTTAACGAACGAATTGGTAAGTTTGGAGGTCAAGTAAGTCAGTTTGTTGTAGTGCCTGAGCATCACGGGGAGCTAGGCTCTATTTCAGCTTATGTCAAAGGGCGTAATAAACAAATGTCATACCCCTTGCCAATACTTATGAGCTCAGTAAAAGGAGGTATGCGAAAAATACACAGAGGCACTAGTAGTTTAAATACACCCAATATAATGCCTAGTTTTATGCCTACGTTTTCAACATTA
>Ga0233432_10000856_pt1 | contig 29284 bp, 27 predicted proteins | sample SI_122_August201_6_FD_179870 | JGI IMG/M metagenome (GOLD analysis project Ga0233432, IMG submission 179870) | Seawater microbial communities from Saanich Inlet, British Columbia, Canada - SI_122_August2016_10_MG | ecosystem: Environmental > Aquatic > Marine > Inlet | place: Canada: British... | reverse complement strand
AGGTTCTCCTGGTCACAATATCGACCAAGAGATAATTTACTTGCAACAACTTTTCAATGATTATCAAAATATAAAATATGACCATTATTTTGAAAATATAATCCTTAAAAATAACTATCCCATTCGAAAAGATTTAAACTGGTTACTTGACTTTAGTAAGTTTTTAAAACTTAAAAAAAGATTTTAATTTTCGATCTAATTTTTTCATAAATTTTCTCATAGAATTATCTTTTAAAAATACTAAATAGAAAAAATAAGTTGTAATTATTCTTACATTTTTATGGGTTGAAAAACTTACATTTGAAATCGTTTCTTCAAACTCGTATATTTTTTTTATCCACAAATCTTTGTAGAAAAAAAGTTTAAATCTTCCTTCTGTGGTTGTAGTTGAGTCTTCAGGCTCTTTTACAACAAAATGTACTCTGTCAAATCTTTTAATTTGTTTATCTATTTTTCTATATTGAAAATATGATAAAAATGCACTCTCCGGATTCATTAGAGTTGGTGTATTTATTAATGCCGATTCTCCATCAAAGAATTCACACATGTTCAATATTTCTTCAGATTTATGACCTGGAAAAACATAATGCCTATCTGTTATACCGTGGTAGTCCTGCCCTTTTACAACCCAAATTTTGTCCTTTTGAAGAGTTGGGTGATAGTCAAGATAAAAATAATCAGACCTCGTAAGTACAACCTGTTCATATTGTGAAATAATATCATTATATTTTCTATAAAGTATATCTCTATAAGCAATGATTATTGCGCCCGAGCCAGGATAGTTGTCTATTCCACCAGCTAGTAATGTATCTTTTCCTAATTCAAAATACTTAATTATTTTTTCAGTATAATTTTCTAAAAAATAATATCTCCAATTATCATAATCTTTTTGTAGCCACTGATATTTTGCAATATTGAGAAGGTAATCATCTATTTTGTCTACATCTCCAAAACAAAGAGCTATGTCCGCATCTAGATGGTCAAATAAATATTTTTTTTGTGTTTTCCAAGCAGCTTTTCCACCTCTACAGGATCCCATTAATATAACTAAAGTCTTTTTTTGCATTTGTTTAATCCTAACTTACTTTAGAATAATAAAATGGACATTGGATTTATTGGTTTGGGCAAACTTGGCCTTCCCTGTGCTTTGGCTATTGATGCAACAGGAAAACATAAAGTAAGAGGCTATGACATCAATGAGGAAATTAAAACTTATCTTGATGATAAATCTATACCTTATCAAGAAAAAGGGTCTCAAGAACTTTTAGATAGTCACACGATAGATTTCTTATCGATGAGTGAGGTTATCAATAAATCAGAAATTATATTTGTACCAATTCAGACTCCTCACGATCCCCTATATGAAGGAATAACAAGGCTTCCTAATGAACGTGTAGATTTTGACTACGATTACTTAATTGATGGACTTAAACAAATATCATTAGAAATTGAAAAACAACAAACAGAAAAAATTGTAGTAATTATCTCAACTGTTCTTCCTGGAACTGTTACTAGGGAAATCAAACCATTTCTTAGCAAATACATAAGACTATGTTATAACCCATTTTTTATTGCTATGGGTACAACTATTAATGACTTCACAAATCCTGAATTTGTCTTATTGGGTGTAGATGATAAGGATGCTGCTGAAACTGTAAAAAACCTATACTCCACAATCCATAGTAAAGAAGTTTATGAATGTACAATAGAAGAAGCAGAATTAATAAAAGTATCATACAACACTTTTATTACAATGAAAATATGTCTGGCAAATACAGTTACTGAGGTCTCACATAAATTAAATAACATTAATAGTGATGTAGTTATGCAAGCCCTAACTATGGCTGACGAAAGGCTTATCAGTGATAAGTATTTACGTGGAGGTATGGGAGATGGAGGAGCATGCCATCCTAGAGATAATATTGCTCTTTCTTGGCTCGCTAGAGAAATTGACTTGAGTTACGACTGGTATGAAAACTTAATGATAAGCAGAGAAAAGCATACAGAATGGTTAGCTAATCTTTGCATTGAGTATTCAGAAAAAACTGGACTAGAAATAATGATTTTAGGAAGAAGTTTCAAAAAAGAGTCTAATTTAACAACTGGAAGTCCGTCGTATCTTCTAAAAAACATACTTAAAGAAAAACAAATAGAAGTTTCGATTCATGATCCGTATATTGATAAAGAAACTTTAGATTTAAAAACTCCTAAATTGTTTTTTATTGGAACTGACCATGACGTATTCAAAAACTATGTATTTCCCGAAGGTTCAACAGTTATAGATCCATGGAGAATAATTGATAGGAATGAGCAATTTAATCTTATTTCTGTAGGAAACAGTTATTAGTCAACGTTAAATGAAGTTTCATACAAGTTAGTGTCAACAAAAGTTGGCTCTGCCCAGTAAATTTTTAAGTTGTATTTATCAATCATTTGATTCATCCACCAGTCTATGCTGGTATCAACTCTTTTTGATTTATTTAAAAATTCTTGATGAAGAGTAGTGGCACATTTTTTAGAAATAAAATATGCATCAGCACACCTAGATGCACCATGTCCTCCCCAATGAGTCTCAATATTGTCTTTTTTATACACTTTTTTAAATGGAATCCTCTTGTACCAAGGTAAGTGAAAATTATTTTTGCCTGGACTAATAAAAAACATATCAAAATTATCTGGAAGTTGATCTAAATATTTACTGTAACGTTTATAAAAATCTTCGTGTGGAATTGAATCATCTTCTAGTATTAGATTATATCCGTATTGACTTTCCTTAACCTTTTTAAAGGCATCAATATGGCTTAAAAAAATTGCTTTATGTATGTCATCTTTTTTTTCAGTAAAATTAGATCTATTTTCTTTGGTTAGAGTATTTCTATTAATTTCTTCAATAAATTCAAATTTAAAAGAATTTCTTTGCAAATAGCCTAGAAGATTTTTTTTACGTTCAACCAACTTTTTGTAGTGAATTATAAAAAATTTAATTTCATTTTCCATTATTTTAAGAATAGAGCATTCTGAAATTCTTGTTATGCTTAAATTAATTATGGACATAATCAATATTTCAGAAAAATTTATGACTAATGCTATTAGAGAATATCCTCCGCACCAAAAATCAGAAAATATTGAATATAAAACTTATAAACATTTTTACAAAAACAAACTTAATGTAAAAAGTAACCTTAAATATTTACCTCTTCAGTGGACTAACTACTATGTTCATAATAATTATGGAAAATCATTAAGTGAATTACAGGAATTTTATGATAATCTACCAAAAGAAAAATATTTTACAATTACTCAGTATGCTGGCGGACCACTTATTGACATTAATAATTGCATAGTCTTCTCATCGGGAGGAATGTTTAATACAAAACTAAATGATAATTTATCATATGTCCCAATTCCACTCCTTTCAGACAATCACAACCCTCAACTTAAGAGTGTTGAGGATAGAAAATATCTAGCATCATATATAGGAAGAAATACTCATAAAATTCGAGAAGATATGGAAGATATTCTTTATAGACAAAAGCAGTACTACGTGAAAAATCTAAAAAATATGAGTATTGCACAGAAAGATTCAAAAACTTTTAAAAGCATCATGGCTGATAGTATTTTTTCATTATGCCCTCGAGGATTTGGACCAACTTCGTTTCGATTGTACGAGGCACTTGAATTTAATACAATTCCAATAATTATTTCTGATGAACTTTTTCTTCCCTATAGGGAAATATTAAATTGGGATGAATTTTCTCTAATAATTCATCCAGATAATATTTCAGAAATACCATTTATAATTGAAGAGCTTGTTAACAAAAATAAACATTATGAAATGTTAGATAGAGTAAATTATGTATATGGAAAATATTTTAATTTTGAATTTTTATATAAATATATTTCAGAAGTGATAGAAAGGTTCTAATCATCGTGAGTAACCTTACTATTGGTATCCCAACATACAATAAGCCTGAACTTGTTAAAGAATCCTTAAATCGTATAATCAAAATAAAAGATTACGTAGATGTCCATATTCAAGATGATTACTCCAAAGAAGAGAGTTCTTTAAGGTTGCAAACTTACATTGAGTATTATCAAAATAAAGATATGCATATAACTTACAAAAGAAATAAGGAAAACTTTGGTGCTTTTAGAAACAAATATCAAACAATAATGAACTGTAAGAAAGAGTTTGTCTATCTTTTAGATCAAGATAATTTAATGAGTCGAAATACACTCATTTATATTAAAAAAAATAATGGTTTTGAGTTAAAGAAAAAAACTTTATATTTTCCATCTGAAGTATATATCTTTAGTAAAAATTTAATATATTTGGATAGGATGAGAAAAAAAAATACTATTAAGCCCTTCATAAAAGAGGGTACCTACTCTCTTGGGAGTTTAAAAAATTTTATAGACGGTAAGAACAATGATATTACAATCACAACAACAAAACACCACTCCCTTAGGAGCACTTGGTTGCTCAATTTGGGAAATTTTATTGTTAACAAAGATAAGTATTTAGATTTCCTTGAAGCCCCCTTTAATGATCCCAAATTAAAAATATATTCGGGTGATGCTTTGGCAAGTGTGTACTATTGGATAAAAAATTCGGGTGAATTAGGAACTTTAGATAACCTGTCTCATCATCACAGGCTTCACGATTCAAGTAATTGGAGAGAAAAACAATCTGAAGGAATGTCTATTATCAGCAATTATTTAAAAAAAATTAATCAACTATAACTCTCATGAATACCACTCACCATACTCTTTCATTTTATCTTTCTTAATATCTCCAATTAAAAAATTGAAGTGGATTAGGTGAGGTTCGAAATTACCTGCATTAGCGTAATAATATGGGCCATTAGGAAAGCTTTCCAGTGGTAATACTCCGTACTTAAACTTACTTTTGTTTCTATTTATATATGCTTGATCATGGGTTCCGTATTTTAAAAACTTTTTAGCTACTTTTTCGTTGGGTTCAAAAAAGTTTATCATTTTTTTATTTGAGTTAATGCACATGAACCCTGCGCATAGTTTAATTTCATTCGGCTTACTTGGTCTTTTATCATTCTGAAATAAGATATCCCTATCTTTGAGGTTTTGTAGTATAAATTCTTCAAAACTTTTTTTAACAACTATATCTCCATCAAGATAAACAACTATTTCTTGACTGGTTAAAGCTTCATGAATTGCTTCAAATTTTGAAAGCATTAAGTGTCCAAAGTTGTCATCAGTTTGATGTGTAAATTTAGTAATATTATTATCAACTGTTCCAAGGGGGATTGTGTTTACTTTATCTTTAAAATGATTAAAAGATTTATCGTCTAAAGTGTAAATATTTAAATCAATATTACATTTGTTTTGTATTATTGAATTTAGAAGGTTTTCTGTGTAATCGATATATCCTTCGTTTGTTAGTGTTATGTAAAATATTTTTTTTCTAGAAGTCACCTTATAATCTTAATTAACTTATGGTAAAAATAGTGAAAAAAATTGTAATTATTAATTTAAAAGGTGGGTTTGGAAATCAAATATTTCAACTTAGCTTTGCTAAGTTTTTGGCAGATAAAAAGTTGAAAGTATTAATTAACACTTCAAACTTTGAAGATTCTAAAAAATTACCAAATATTGTTCCAGATTTGAGAGAGTTAATTTTACCGATATCATATTTTGGTTTTAAAGAAATAAATAGTCTGATTTATGGAATATTAAAATTATTATTGTTTATTGGGTTAAGCAATAATTCAATATTTAAAAAACTCAATGATAAAAACTTTGATATTACAAACTTAGCAAAAATTAACTTTTTAGATGGATACTGGCAAGATGCTGAATTGTTGATGCAGAATAAAGAATACATCATAAATTCTATTTGCAACAACGAAAATTTAAGAACTGCTCTGAACACTAATCCAATTGCGGGATCTACATTACTTCATGTAAGACGCGGAGATTATATAAATATTTCTGAAACTCTTTCAGACTCTTTTTACAAGAATGCTCTTTTAAAAGCTAGGTCCGAAATTAATAATTTTACATATTCGATTGTTACTGATGACTACGATTGGGTTAAAAATAATGACTTGTTTGCTGATTGTAAAGAGATACATCACTCATCCAATTCAAGAGAAGATACTGTTCTAGCATTTTCTGAGATGCTAAGATTTGAAAATTTTATAATTGGCAATAGTACTTTTTCTTTGATTGCTGGAATCATTAGGTCTAAAGCTTCTAGTAAATTATATATTGCTAACCCGTGGTTTAGAAAAAATAAGAAAGTGTTAAATGTTAAAAATGCAATTAAAATTGATAACGTATGAAAGATTTAGTTTCTGTAATTATCCCAAGCTTTAATAGATTTGAATATCTTAAAAATGCTGTGAATAGTGTCTTAAACCAAACTTATGATAACCTTGAAATAATTGTTATAAATGACGAGTCGAGTGACCCTAAGTACTACAAAGAAGATCTAGACAAATCGGTAAAAGTTTTGAACATAAAAAGAGAAAATTATCCCGATTGGGGTGGATCTCGTCAGCCGCTCAGAAACTTAGGGGCTAATATTTCTAAAGGTAACTACCTAGCTTTTCTTGATGATGATGACTTGTGGATGCCAAATAAATTAGAAGTTCAAATGAAAGAGATGGCATCAATTAAATCCCTATTCTCCTCTACTGAGGGGTTTTATGGAGAGGGACCATATAATATACAAAAAAAATATCCCTTATATAACAAAGACCATTTTTATAAGATTATAAAAAAGAAGTACAAGAAGACAAAATATTTTAAAAATAATACTTATCCATCGATATGGGATTTTGATTTTTTAAATATACACAACTGTGTGATTCTATCAAGCGTAGTCATAAATAAAGAATTATTTGAGCGAGTTGGTGGATTTAGAGGACTGCCTGTAAGAGCTGACTATGATCTCTGGCTCAGTGTTTTGAAACTAACAAATTTGTTGTATATTGATATCCCTCTGTTCTACTATGACGGTCATCACGGTGAAGGTAAAAACTACTAGTATTATTTTTCATCTTTTATCTTTTCAAGCAGATGCCTATAATTTTCAAAAGAGCTTTCTGATTTAATGTAATAAACATTCAAGTCAGTAAGCAATTTTTGATTTTTTCCATAGTAAAAAATTGTATCAACAAAATTAAAATTATTGTGTTTTTTTAGGTTTTCAAATTCTACATCACTATAGATACTTACAACAACTTTAGCTGCACGTAAATATTTTCTCTTAACGCTAGAAATGCTTTCAAAAGAAAGAAGCCATATAACCTTTGAGTATCTAATTGTTTTTGTAGATATATTTTTATACCTTTTATACCACTCTAAATAAAAGTCTTTATTCTTCTCACTATTTGTTGAATCAAACAAGAAATAATCTTGATTAGGATTCTGATTAACCCTAATGCCAAATAATTTTTTAATTTTTGGAATGTATCCAAAATCATTTGATGAATAATGGAGTATTGTTAAAAGAGATTGATCCCAACGATGGTTATATTTTGTGCTTTTTTTTGGTAGGATAAGTTCTTCTATATTTGAAAGTTCTGCCCAATTTTGTGCGAGCTTCCTGCTTTTAATATTATTCCAATCGAATCCCACAAACCCACCGGTTAGATTTCTTTTTTTATATTTTTTTGTTGGGTACTCTAATGTTTTTAGTGTTTCAGAATATGTATAATCTTCGACCCTCCCTGCTGACATTGGACTGAAAAATCCCTTATTAGTTAAAACAGCAAGGACTCTCTTGAAACGAGAATTAATTAAATTTGCAGAATCAAGCCAAACAACCTTAGACTTTCTATCTTCAAGAATTTCTAATATAATATTTGGTTTCCATGCATATGCACCAAGGGTGCCGTAATCATCTCTTTTCGAAATAAATTGAGGATATTTATTAAATTCAAATTTCTTAATCTCTACAAAAGAATAACTATTTTTTAGCTGATTTAATTGAGTGAGAGTCATCCCAAGATCATAAACTATTACATCTGTAAAAAAATTATTTAATCTCAAATTATCTAATAACTGAAATAGTGTTTGGGCAAAATTAGCGTCTGATCCAGTCACCGCAATAACATTTTTATCATAAATGAAACCCTTGAATAGAATATTTTTCAAATATGAGATAGTTATTATGTAGGCGTCACCCAGATAATATGGATAATCTAATATTTTATTTTTTACTTTTCTAAATCTTTGAAAATCTGTCATTTAACTTATAATTAGCTTTCTTTAAAATTAGCTTCAAAAACTCGTTTTATTAGTTTTTTATGTCTGACATATGGTTTTGGCATATGAAAATCAGAGTAGTTTTTTTCCGAGTCGTAAAATTTAGAAAATAAAAACTTCATTTGAGTTCTATTAAGTCTTTCAAATTTAGTTTCATTATCATTTAGCTTCACCAATCTTTCACTATTATCATGTTCAAATCTATCTAAATTTTGTTTTAGTAATATTTGGTCGAGATACCAGTTTCTACCTTCAATTTCATAACTATCCGGATTCCATAATTTCAATTTATCTTGAATATCCTCCATAGATCCTACTTGAAATATTTCACTCCATGTTGTACCTTTTGCAGCATTGTAACAAATAGGATACATATTTTCACTTGTAACTTTTGTTCTGTAAAGTATGAAATTATCATCATCATAACTTTTAATGTTTTTCTGAAAGTAATCTTCTGAAAGTGGCATCATATCTATATCTGAAATGATTGAAATGTCATTTGGGAATAAACTCGGGGCAAGAAGTCTTATATTCTGAGCAATAAAAGGTTTACCTACATTTTCAATGTTAAATTGAATAATATTTTTATTTTTAACTATTTTTTTATCGGTTATCAAAAATAGGGTTGGTTTAATTCCCATCTTTAACCATGCTTTTGATACTATATCGAAATAGTCATAGTATTCATCATGAGTACAGGAAAGAATTACTCTATCAATTTTCATTTAAGAATAATTTCTCTAATTTTTTTAGGCAATTTTTTTAACTTTCTAAATTGAAATATAATCCTTTTTCTATATTTCTCATAAAAATTTTTAATTCGAACTATCCCTAAGGTTTTAATTATAAAATAACTCGACTCTGTTACTGTTTGGACTTCTAAGTTTGAGATATGATCTTTTGTCTTGATGTCTCTAACCCATGAATCCATACTTAATTTTTTATAATCAAATTCAATATTTTTTGATGAAGCAACAAAATCATTCAACAGCATCTTATTTATTTCCTCGTAATGGTTTACAAAAAGGACTGGAAGTCTATTTGCTGTACTATAGGTATGGTGATATTTAGTAATCGGAACTGAGCCAGCATAAAGTGTCTCCCATAGTCTATGTGTGTCTACACCGTTACCCCAAGGACACAGCGTGAACTGATTGGTCTTGAGATTATTTAGGTAGGCTTCAATTTCAAGATTCGGATTGTCAAAAGTTACCCAATCTTCATTTTGAAACTGTACTAGCAAGTTACTTCTCTCACCAACATTTGTATTTTCACGAAAGTTAATGTACATTTTTTGAGTTTTTTCAATTTCAGGATTTTTGTTAAGTTTAATGAAATCATTTGCATCTGGGTTTTTTGGTGAATATTCATTCGACAAGCCCAGTGGAAGTGGTTTTAATATCTCGTGCTCATAATCAATATTAATTGAAAACCATCTAGAAATATTATTTGTCTTTAAAGAAAAAATTCTTGAATTTACAGGGTTATCTGTCTGGCTGGTTATTAATGTCAGATTCCTATAGTTGTTAAATTTAGCTAATTGATAGAGTAAGTTTTTAACCATACCTAAATGGCAAAAAATGATATCGTTTTCTTTAATGATAAGTTTATTTTTTTTGTAAAAAACAAGATTATCATTTTTATTAATTATATTAACGTTAGTTAATTTGAGTTGATTAAATTGATTCCATGTCAAAACTTCTGAGTAAACGAAATTACTTTGCCTTGCAAAGTTGTAACTAGATATATAATCGTGATATTTTAAGTTAATATTTTTCATTTTCTCTAAATAAACTCTTTAGTGCAGTGAAAAGTAGTTTGAGAGTTTTCTCAAATCTGAATAACTCTAGATTTATTATTGATTTAAATATATCTTTTATTACATTCCCCTTCCAGTTATATTGTAGGTGATAGCTGCCAGAAAATAATTTCATATATACATCTTGATAGTACGAAGATTTTTTATTTAAGATTCCCTTATAAGACCATGGTTTAAATTTTCCTGAATAGTGCAAGAAAAACATACCCTCAGGGGCAATATCTTCTATTTTTTTTATTTTTTCAAAAGGTTCCATACTAAATTTAAAATTAAATTTTCTGTCGAGTTCAAGATAATCCCCATCGAAAAATATATTTAAAAGATCTTGGTCCCAAAACTCAAGATGTATTGTATTATTTATCAACAATTTTCTTAATTGATCGCCAATATTTTTATTGTTCCATCTAGTATTATTTATGAACATCACACCGGCATTAAAGTAATTTAAAGAACCTGTTCCAAGTCTACTTCTGTATTCTCCATATTTTTTTTCACTTTTTACTGATATTGTATGATTTGATTGCTCCAAATTATCAAATACTTTTCTGATTTCATTTAGGGGATTGTCATAACATATTATGTCTGCATCTACATATACTAAATTTTTCACATCTTTAGGGATATATTTGTCCATAAACAAACGATAATAAGTTGCCTCAGATACATGAGCATCTTGTATATTTGGAAAATCTTTAAGTTTTTCAGAAAACTCATAGTATTTTATCTCGTGTATCTGTTTATGTGAAGTTACATATTTGCTTATTGCATTTTTAGTAAAATTTGACTTATGGATTATGTGAAATGTTACTGGTTCATCTACATTCTGAAGAATTGTGAACATTGAACATTGGAGCTGTTTGGAATAATTTTCATCACAGCAGTATAAAATATCAATCATTTATTTTTTTCAAAATCAACATTCTAAATCTCATTTTTCAGTAAATTCATGGTTTAAGAATACTCCATTGATAGTCTTCATTTTCAGTTATCTCAAAAATCATAGAAAGTGCCCATGTAATTAAAATTGTTCCATGAATATCTGGAGTACTCATACCACTAGTAATATTTACTCCGTAATAACCTGTTTGACTTTTTTCAACAGAATAAGAAAAACCACCTATTTCTGGAAAATAATGCTTTTCAATAATGAATAACAAATTCCTTAAGTATTCAACTATTTCTTTTTGTTTATACTTTGAAGCTTTAAAAGATTTATAAAGAATATATACAATATCAACTAAATCACAACCATAATTTGAAGGTGTAACAGAAAGGGAGAAATCAATAATTTTTTTTGGCAAATGTATAGGCATGTTAAGCCAATCTAACCCAGTTATTATTTTCATAGTACCGTTAATGGCCTCTGTGTTGGATGGTCTTTTTCCAGAAAAGTATAGACCTGTTTGATTGTCAATAATATTATCCAAATAAGAATAGAGTGATTCGGAAATTTTACTATGATAAGTTTTATCTGTCTGAGTAACAGCAAAAACACAGAGTGAAGAAAATTGTGCTCCAGCCGACCAAGGCTTTGACCAATTTAGCTTATTTAAATAAGATAAAATCTCATTATCTTCTTTTGGAAAATCTAAATATGGAAGATTATTTTTTGAATTAACTTGATAAAGTGTCGCTATTGCTTGTTTGGACTCTGCTTTTATAGAATTAATATATTGTTGATTGAAAGAGAGTGAATTATAATTTGGAAGAACATTTAGAGTTTTCTTGGTTAACTCTTTTAAAGACCTACCTATATTTACTTGCTGATAATGTTCGTAAAGCTCTTTGTCTATGAAAGAATTTTTTGGAAGATTCTTTTTTGATTCTTGGTGACTATTTATAAATCTTAACCAATCATCTTGTTCACGCTTTGTTATAGTCTTCCACAAATTAAGAGTGAAAAGGATTTTTATTGCAAAGCAGCTAAAGCCTAAGGATAGGTTTTTTCCAGCATCTGTTACTCCTTCAAGTGCTGGAGAATATTTGTAAGGTGAAGACTGATTCTTTAATGAATTTAAAAACTGGTATATTTTAATATCGATTTCATTCAGCCATGCATTATTCATAGTTCGATTTCTATAGTAGTTCTAATAATATATACGGTGACAGATTGAGGTTAAAAGACATTATTAGTTCTAAAGAATATTTTATTTGCAATTAAGATGTATGTGGAGGTAATTTAAATTAAAGTATTAATATTTGGAAGTCTTGGAATGGTTGGTTCCTCAATCTCTAGGAACTTACGGAACTCACCTATCATCAGTTCTGTAATTGAATCATCAAGAAAAGATACAAACTTATTTTCATTTCCTGATACTCAAAATAAAATTGATGATGTAAAACCTGATATCGTCATTAATGCCGCTGCAAAAGTAGGTGGTATTAACGCTAATAATGTTATGAGAACACAGTTTATATTAGATAATTTAAAAATCAATATGAACATACTTGAATCCTGTATCAAACATCCAAAGACAATGATTATTAATCTAGGAAGTAGTTGCATCTATCCACTGAATGCTGAAAATCCAATTAGCGAAGATAGTTTTATGAAAGGTACCTTAGAACCAACTAATTCTCCATACGCGATGGCTAAATTAACAGCAATTGAGATAGGTAGAAGTTTGAATATTCAACACGATATTAATGTTGTTAATTTGATGCCTACAAATTTATACGGTATCAATGATTATTTTTCCTCAGAATTTGGACATGTTATTCCCGGATTAATTAGAAGAATGCATAATTCAATAAAAAATAATGAAGAAGTATTGAAAATTTGGGGTAATGGTGAACCCTTAAGAGAGTTTCTGTATGTAGATGACCTTTCTGATGCAATAGCATTTATTATTAAGAATGGAGTAAATAGAGACTTAATTAACGTCGGAAGTGGTGAGGAAATCTCAATTAAAAACCTTGCTATGAAAATTAAAGGCCTGTTAAATTTTAAGGGCGAACTCTTATTTGATGAATCCATGCCAAATGGGAACCCAAGAAAGCTCTTAGATAACAGTTATTTAAAATCTATCGGTTGGGAAAGTAAAACTTCTCTAGATGAAGGTCTAAAAATTACAACAGATTGGTTTAAGAATAATCCAGATTTAGTTAGAACTTAAACTTCTAGTACAGGGTGTTCCCATGTTGGAGATAACAAGTTTTCTTTCATGAGTACATATTCTTTTTTAGCAAGCTCCATATCACTTTCAACCATCATCTTTACTAATTCTTGAAAAGAAACTTTGGGTTTCCATCCTAGATTTTTTTTAGCTTTTGATGGATCACCCAACAAATAGTCAACCTCATTTGGTCTAAAGTATTTTTCAGAGGTTTGAACATAGTCCTCCCAATTTAAACCCACAATTTCAAATGCAACTTTCAAAAAGTCACTAACCTTATAGGTTTCTCCTGTTGCTAGTACCCAGTCATCAGGATTTTTATCTTGTAACATCATCCACATTCCTTCAACATAATCTCCAGCAAAGCCCCAGTCTCTTGACGCTTCTAGATTTCCAAGTGTCAGCTTGGACTGAATCCCGTGAGATATTCTTCCAACAGCTCTAGTTATTTTTCGTGTTACAAAAGTTTCACCTCTTTTGGGAGACTCGTGGTTAAAGAGTATTCCGTTTGAGCAAAATAGGTTATAAGAATCTCTATACAGTTTTGTAATATTATGAGAAAAGACTTTTGATGCAGCATAAGGACTTTTTGGATCAAATGGGGATTCTTCGTTTAACGATACTTCAGCTCCACCCCCAAACATTTCAGAAGATGAAGCCTGGTAAAACCTTATTTCTTTATCGATGTTTCTAATTGACTCTAATAGTGAGATTGTGCCCAGGTTTCCAGATTGAGTGGTATATATGGGATTTTTAAAAGAAACTGCAACATGAGATTGTGCGGCCAAGTTATAAATTTCATCTGGTTTTATATTATTTATTAAGTTGTTTAATGAGGATGAATCTAGTAAATCTGAATAATAGAGGTTTAACTTATTGTCATCTTTATGTTTTGAAATCAAGTCCTCTATTCTAGATGTATTAAAACTTGATGAACGCCTAACAGTTCCATGTACTTCATATTCTTTATCAAGAAGTAGTTTAGTTAAGTAGTATCCATCCTGACCAGTGATTCCTGTGATAAACGCTTTTTTCATATTGTTTAGTATATTGCAATAATAATTAAATAAGTACTAATCATTTTCTTTTGTTAAATACAGATAACCTAAGAAGGAATAGAATATTATAGGATATTGAACTCCTTCTAAGGTTGCATCAAAAAATGAATTCATAAACACTGGTATTAATAGTGTGAGTATTTTTAAATCCCCTCTTAGATCTTTGGAGTAAATAATCAATCTAGTGAAAAATATTAGAAACAAGATTAGCTGGAATATGCCACCCCTAGCAAAAATATTTACTAAGAAGTTATGAACATTTTCATTGAGACCGTCTCTTCCAAGTCTTCCTGGAGCTTCTGGATCCAACATAACTGGAAATATTTCTTTATAACCATGTCCTTTGAAAATAATTGACTTCGAAGTCATATCTTCATAAATATCTTGCCAGATGTCAAGTCTCCAGTTCGTAGTGTTGTCTTTAGAGTACAGCCGCCCATCTTCAAAATAAAAACCATAGAATGCTTCAGAAGTATTTTTTTGCTTAACTATTTTTGACACCTTATCAGTAACTACGATTGTTTGGGTAGCTTCATTTGTTCTATCAAAATTAAATTCGCCAAAAATTTGAAGTACTGACACATAAAAAAACAGATAGCTTATTAAAAGCAATACAAGAGTTTTAGTTTTATTGTAAAAGATATATTTCCTGGAATAAAATAGTTGAATTACAAAAAAAGCAAAAGCTGATAAGAATGCCCCTCTGCTATTAAATAGTAAAAGTGGGAGATAAGCGGCAGTAGAAAAAAGTAAGTAGCCAAATGTTGCTGTCTTGACTCCTTTAATATTTATGGCTAATAAGTTAATAACAATATAAGCAAGCATTAAATCAGATCCCTTTACAAATTGAAATTTATCAGCATAATTGTTAAAGAAGTCCATAATAAAATTTGGATAATATCCTGTAGCAAATAAATAAATAAATACAGGAGCAGCCATGAAGCTATAGAAAACTAATGAATTATATTTTATTTCACCCATAAATAAAATTCCGAAATATATAAATGAAATAGTCCAAATATATGAGCTTGATTTGAAGGCATAACTACTAGTTAAAGAGGAAGCGGTTATGAGTGAAACCAGAAAGAAAGAAGCTACAACTAATTTTTGTAAGTCTAATAACTGTTTGTCCTCAATGTATATTCTAAAATATTTTGGAAAAATTAATAAGAGAATTGAGACTGCAAAAGATACTAGAATCAAAATTTCGCCTATCCTAAATGAGAAAATATAAATTCCGACAAAAGATCTTGCAAAAATTAAGATAAGTCCCAATATTAAAAGATATACGTAATCTAAAGTTTTTATTTTTATTAATTTTTCAAACATTGTTTTTTTTAGGTTACCATTATATATGTGCAAAACCATAACATTACCTATGTTTTTACAAATGGTAGAAAAAATAGATTAGAGCTAAACAAGACAGAATACCCCAAAGAATTCTTTTATTCTTACCACCACATGAAAGAAAAATTTAATAATATACGTGTTATAGAATTTGGGAAAAGTAATACCTTGTCTAATAAACTTCTTGAGAAAGTATCATACATTTTACGATACGTAACAACTGTACCCTTTTATTTTGAGAATATTACTACGTTTAACAATTTCAAAATTTTTGCAAAAACTGATTATTTAATATTAACAAATCAGAGAGTGGCTTTTTCGGCTATCCCATTATTATTCATAGCCAAAAGATTTAAGAAAATAAACACTACCGTTTTTATTATGGGATTTTTCATCAAACAAAGTAACAACTTTTTTAGGATTTTGTTTAGGAAAGTTTTAACAAGATTGCTATATATCTGTTTTGATCAATTAATATTTTTAGGAAAAAGTGAGTATGAACATGTAATTAATTCTGAAGGAATGAATCAAAAGTTGCACTTTCTACCTTTTCCAGTAGATACAGAGTTTTGGAATGCGAGTCAAAATTTTAAAAAAAATGATATATTATTTATTGGAAATGATGGAAAAAGAGATTATGAAACTGTAATTGCCATTGCTAATAAACTAACGCAGTATAACTTCACCTTGATTTCTTCTAAAATAGACTCTAGCAAAATAACGAGTAAGAATGTTAAATTTTTGGAAGGTCACTGGGCTAATTCAACTTTTAGTGATTTAGACATAAGGAATGTTTATGAACGAAGCAATCTATCAATAATTCCTCTGAAAAATAGCCTACAGCCTTCAGGCCAAAGTGTTGCATTACAATCTATGTCAATGGAGGTACCTGTACTCATGACCAAAACAGATGGTTTTTGGGATCACTCAGTTTTTGATAATAATAAGAATATATACTTTCTTGAAAATAATGATATTGAATTGTGGTGTGAAAAAATTAAATTAATAATGAAAAATCCAAAACTATCCAAAAAAGTAGCTGTTAGCGCAAAAGATATAATTAGTAGTAGATATACTCTAAATGAATTTGATCAGAAGTTATTTGATATTATTTTTTAATTTTTTAGCTATGCCTCTGTATATTTTGAATATAAATTTAAACAATATTGAGCTCTCATTGTGTAAATATCTATTGATATATATTTCTTTGTCTTGAATTGCTTCAAGGAATAATGCCTCGTATTCACAACACATTTGGAATGAGGAGTGGGGATAGTCAACCATCTTGTTAAAGTATTCATCATATTCATTTATAATTTCTAATATCTTGACTTCTAAATTATCTACTGTAATACTTAGTCCAAAATCTTTACAATATTCTGTTACACCTCCGCTGTCTACATACATTAGTGGCAAACCACATTGTGCTCCTTCAATATGATGATTTCCTGACGGTTCGTTTAGAGATCCAGTAATATAAACATTATTTTTTTTAATTTCAGATGCTAACTCATTACCTGATAAAGGTGCCACTACTTTTACATTCCTGAAAGCAAAGTTTTTAGGTAAATTACCAATATAAGTAAATTCAAATTTTTTACTCCACTCTTCTGAGTCCAGAAGGTTGTCTAATTTTGAATAAATATCGAAGCCTTTTTTCCAATTTGCACCCCAGTGGTGTGTTACAATTTTCAATTTATTTTTAGGGTTCCATTGGATTAATTCATCTCGATTAAATATTTGTGAATCTGCTCCAGCCAAAATTACCTTATTATTATTTTTTGTTATTTCTTGATCTTCATAAAGATTTTTAAGCCAAGTGCTCACAAAAATAGTGTAGTCTGCAATTTTATTGGCTTGTATTAGGTACTTATTTACAAAATTTGTACCTTTTCTTTCATCGCATTCGTTAATTCTATGAAAAACAATGGTTTTTGAATTTACATATGTTAAATATCTTTTTACCTCTATGTGAGTAAAAGCTGATGATTCTGATGTTCTTCTGGGTTCTGTAATAAGAATGATGTCGATGTCATCATCCAGCAGATGATTTATGATTGTGTGTCCATTTGATTCGAGATGATTTTTTAAATTAATTGCAAATAAATTCCCTCCACCCCAAGGGCCCTCTTTGATGTTTGTTCCAATACTAAATTTCATTTAAATCATGAAACATTTTGTTGAACCGTTCAAATCCCGTTGGTGTGATCAACTTTTGAACATTATTGTACGCAGCTTTTGTATTGGGGGTGGCTGTTGAATAAGTAGACATATTGAAAATAGCATTTGAGTCCAATATTTCAGAAGCTATCCCAACATCTGTTGAAATTATAGGTACCCCTAAGAGGGCACATTCCGGTATTGATTGGGGACCACCTTCATAGCGAGAAGCAACGATATAAAGATTTAAAATATTATAAAGTTTATTTAATTCTTCAAAAGATACCATCTCAAAATAGTCAAATTTTATACCCTCTTTTTTTAATTTGTTAATTAAATAGTTTCTCCTCTTTCCTGAGAGAATTACTTTTAAATTTTCATTTTGAGAATTTAAATATTTAACTATTTCAAAAAACTGGTCAGGGCCTTTAGATAATTTTGGTGACGTCAAATCATACCCTTCAGTATCTCTTTGAAAAGAACCAACTAAAAATTCGTCATTACTTATTCCATATTCTTTTTTAATTAAATCTTTATCTTCTATCTCAAACCAAATTTTTTTATTCAGCCAAAACGGAATTACTGTTATTGGCTTTGTTGTGAGTTTCCTAACTTGTTCTTGTGTCTTTTTTGAAATAACATGATACTGGTCTACATATGAATCTCTGTATAAAAAATTAGCTAATTCTTTTTTATTAAACTTATCTTCATCAATATGGTGGATTGTGCATACAACTTTTTTATTATTTAGAAATCGTTTTGAAATTTTTTCCCAAGTCCATGGAGCAATAATCCAAACAATCTGTGAGTTAAATAAAAACGATTTTTTAGAAAAATTATTATACTCATTCCACTCTCTAATAAATCTATCCACTACCCAATTCTCTTTTGCACTATTCAGATATATTTTCATTTCCCTAAACTTTATTTTTTCTAATTTTGTCAGATAGTAACTTTTGTTCTGATTTAAATTTGGTCGATATATTATCCTGCATATTCAATACGTATAGCGGGTCTTTAATTATTTTATATTTATATTTATTGTTTAAAAGATCCCTTAATAGTTTGTAGTCTTGTGCATATAAGAAGCTTTCGTCATATCCTCCTATTTCAGAAATGATATCTTTTTTTATGAGCAAAGTACCATGAATCATTGGGTTTTTGAGTTTAACATGCACTTTCAACGGAAGATAGTATGAAATACCAGGTACAACCCTATCATTTTGTTTGATAATTGCCCTAGTGGAGCAGAAATCAAGATTATGTTGTTCTAAGTACTTCACCTGTATAGCAATTCTTTCTTTGTGGCTAGTATCGTCAGCATCTTGTCTAGCAATATATTTTCCTTGAGTATTTTGAAGTAAAATATTAAGAGACTTTGTTAATCCCTTGTTTTGTGTATTTTTAAAAATATATACATTTTCTTCTTTACGTTTGAATTCTTTCATCACTTCATATGTATTATCTAAAGACCCGTCATCAATAATTAGTAGTTCAATATTTTTATAACTTTGATTTAAGATACTTTCTATGGATTTACTAATATATTCTCCAGCATTTTGGGCGCTCATAATTACGGACACCAGATTTTTAGAGTTCATTAAGTATCAGTCTAAAGTCATTAATTAATTTATTATGATCTAATAATTTTGTGATATATTTCTCATTCTCCCCACCAATTTTTTTTGATTTATTCACATCAAGTGCCATTGCTATTTTATTTTCCATATCTAAATAATTAAATTGTTCAAAAGATAAGGAGTAATTTTCTGGAAAAAATTCAGAAATACCTCCAGTTTTTGGAAATATTGACGGTATTCCTAAAGATGATGCTTCTGATAATAAAGTTGGCTGTCCTTCATACAATTTTGTAGCAGTAATGACAGCTAATGCGTTTTCAATATAATTCACAACACTATCATTGCTTATCTGTCCTAAAAAATGTATGTCCTGGTTGTTGTAAGCTTTTTTCAAATAATCTAGCAACGGTCCATCACCAATAATTTTAAGTGTAACTCCAGGTTGTTTTTGATTGATAAAAGCCTGTATAACTTCTTCAACACCCTTCTCTTTAGAAATCCTACCAGCATAAACTAAAAATTTTCCAGAAGAATGGCTTCTAGTTGACAGAGAACGTTGTGGAAAATTAATATAGTTTCTAAAAACTACAGGGACATTAAAAGTTTTAATTTTATTAGTTAAAAACTTTTTATGAAATTCCGTTAGAACAATCACTTTAATATTATTTTTAGATAAGATTTTATAATACTTTTTTCCATATCTGTTAACTAAAAATGACTTGATATACGATTCTTGGAAATATTTGTTGAAGTAATTTTTAGATAAATTAGGAATTCCACAAGCTAGGCAAATGTCATTTGTGTGATTTTTGATTAAATAGGAATTTGTACATGAATATCTAAAGTTGTGAAGTTTTACAATTGTTGGTATTTTTCTTTTCTCTAATAGCTTAAAAATACTGAGCGACGCCTTAAACCAGGTATTGTGAACATAGACATAATCCGGATTAAATTTTTCTAATGAAGTTTTAAGAATTCTTTTGCTTTTTAAATTTGAATTAAAAATAAAAGATAGCAGGTCAAAAAATAAATTCGAAATATAGTTTTCAAAATATATTGTTTCTATTTTATAATATTTTTTTAAAAACTCTATTTCAGAACTTACAGCAATATCCTCACCACCAATATTTCTGTATTTATTATGGATTACTAATATTTTTTCCATTATAAAAGTTTAATTATTAACTAAATATACTCGCATTAGTTAATATTAATACAATGAGAGTTGTTTTATTTTTTACATACGGAATATCTCTTAAAGACTGGAAAGAAAATGGTTTATTTGATAGAGAGGTTCTCATCTATCAAAAACTAATTCAAGAATACGGTGTTAACTTTACGTTCGTAACATATGGCAATCAACAAGATTTGACTTTTTCTGATGAATTACCTGGTATAAAAATAATTCCAATGTATACAAATGTAAAACCAAAAAAAAATAAGGTAATAAGAATACTACAGTCATTTATCTGTCTTATTAAAGTAAGTGATGAATTAAAAAGTTCTGATGTTTTAAAAACAAATCAATTGAATGGTGCATGGGTAGCTTTACTGGCGAAGCTATTATATAAAAAACCATTGATTATCAGGACTGGGTACAATCTCTACGAGTTTACTAAAAAAGAAAGTTCTAGTAAGTGGAAGATACTATTTCACTGGACCTTAACTAAGTTCTCTTTATTTTTTTCAGATATTTTTATAGTAAGTTCAAAAAAAGACAGAGACAATCTTATAAAAGACTTTAATATAAAAGAAAATAGCATCGTTATAAAAAGTAACTGGATAAAACCTGCTAGATACACAAAAATTACAGGAAGAAAGAAAAACCATATCCTTTGTGTCGGAAGATTGGAATCTCAAAAAAATTTTCTAAATGTAATCAAAATACTAGAGGGAAGTAGTTTGTCCTTGGATATCGTTGGTGAAGGAAGATTAAAAAAGGAGTTATTAAGCACTGCAAAGAATTCATATGTAGATTTAAATATTTTGGATAATCTAGATAATGCTTCACTTTTAAAACTTTATGAAGATTACAAATTTTTTATTCTTCCATCTATTTTTGAAGGAAACCCAAAAGTCTTACTAGAAGCTATGTCAAGAGGATGTATTGTTATAGCTAATAATATTCCTAGCGTAAATGAGATTATTCAACATGGAATAAATGGATATATATTTGAATTTGGCTTTGAAGATAAAAATAATTTTTTTAATATCTTAAAAGAAAGTAATAGTGAATTAGAAAAAGTATCCCTAAATGCTTATGAACATGTAAATAATTACAATTCCTTAAAAAAGTATGTTGTTGATGAAATTGACATTTATAAAAACCTTCTTACTTAACATAAGTAAATTGTCTTAAGTCATTAATTAATTCTATCTTTAGGTGTCTGTCGTAATCAAAATCTTCACCATTATGAGTAGAGTTAATAATTGTAAGATTCTTATTGTTCAAGACCTCAAATATTAATTTTTTTGTTTCCTTATCTAGATTTGAAGTAGATTCATCAAGCAATAATATATCTACATTTGCTAGGAGAGATCTAATGAATGAAATTTTTTGCATCTGACCTGAGGAAAGTGATTTATTGTTGATTTCATAATCAAGAGATATAGGATCAGATTCATTAAATAATTTAAACTCTTCAATTAAATCATTCATTTTTTTATCTGTTGGGTTTTCATTATTACCATAGATAAGATTGTCTCTTAATGTGCCCGAAATAATAAGTGGAGTTACACCTACGTAACCAAACTTTTTCGAAGAAAGTATAACATCACCATTCTGTGGATAAAATACACCAGAAATTAGACCTAGCAATGTACTTTTTCCTGAACCATTCGGACCCGTGATAATAGTATGCTGATTTTGACCAATCTGAAGGTTTAAATTTTCGAATATTTCAGATTCACTACCAAAATATTTAAAAGAGACATTTTTAATGTTAACTGCATCCTCGGTCATTGAATCATCAGTAATGTAATAATCTTCCCTAATATGAGGAATTTCATCTTCCAACAATCTAAATTTTTCAATATGAACCTGAGAATTAATTAATGCGTTGAGAGATGTATTTAGAGTGCCAACTGTTTGTACTATTCTTAGAGTAACAGCGATAAATTCTAAAGTTAGTTTGCTGCCTAGGTTAAAAAAGGCAACTAGTATTGAAAAAATAAACAAAGTAGCAAAATTTGGTAATAGACTATTTATTGCTCCATACTTGTGATTATTTAGTTGCGATGCAAATAATTTCTTTAAGTTTTCCTGAAAATATTTAAATTCATACTCTGAAGTTTTTAAAATCTTTATCAAAAATATATTATCAACAATTCTCTGTGTATTTCTTGAATTTTTTTGTGAGAGTTCATAGGAAATGTGCATATATTTTCGCCCAATAGCCAGCAATTTTCGAGTTGGAAAAAATAAGACTACTGCTCCAATACCAAATATTGATATGGTTGATGAATCTGAATAAATTAAAAAGGATGAATATGCGATTAATTGTAAGACATTATTTACACCATTAGCTAAAGCTCCATAAAAATACGATATATGAGTAGAAAGTGTGCCTGTATAGAAATTTACATCAGCAAGTGAGAAATTTCCTTTTTTGTAAACTTCTTTAATTAAATACATCTTTAAGTTCTCTTGAACTTGCAGCATAAGAGATTGGATATTCATCTTTTCCACATATATTGCAACAAATCTAATAACAACAATGAACGGAAGTAGATAAATATTTTCAATTATAAAGTCAATATATCTATTGGTTGTATTAGTAGTGCCTGTAATGACTTCAGAAAATATAACAATTACACCGATATCTATAAAAACAGTTACATTAGTAAGAACAACTGAAATAAAAAGTCTTAACTTTTTCTTGTTAACCTCTGTCTTTCTGGATACATGAGAAATATCACCAATTAATTTTTTAAAACCTAATAGTTTTTTATTCATTCAGATACTTTGTCCTAAATTTTTTTATTAATAAGTAATAATCCTAATTGAATTTATTTATTTTTTGTTTAAAAATATATATTTGTACAAAAATAGTAACTGTTACTTTTAATAAGCTACTTTTCTATTTTATTTTTTAAAAATTACCATCTGACCTAAATGATTAGGAATACTGAAGTAATCAGTATTATTTTTTAATTCGTTTCCAAACTTTGTAACACCATCTGTAAACCAACCTCCATAATCATCTAAAATAATAACCCCTCCTGGGATCAGGAGTTCTGAAATATATTCAAAACTTTGTTTGGCTGAAATATACGTATCAACATCTATATGAGCCATTGATATTTTCTTAGTTAAAATTGTACTTTTAATTGAATCTGGGAAAACTCCTTCTATAATTTTTATCTCATGTGGAGTAACTTTAGACAGTTCTATTAAATCTTCGGCAGTTGCATCGCTGTACTCTTCATTTTTAAAAAAAGTATCATTTTTACCTGAATTCTTTACTCCTGTAAATGAATCACATGCAAATATATCAATATTTTTACTAGGATTTGAAAAAGAAACTAAACCACACACACCACCCTTCCATGTTCCAACTTCAATGAATGAACTATTGTCAACTAAATAAAGCTTTGATAATTCATATATGGTGAACAGACGTGATTTAGGGTTAAGTGTATGATTGTTGATCATCTTGTATGAATTATTAAAATTTATATCTGTTCTCCACGGAAGGTAGAAGTACTCAAATATTTCAACTCCATATTCATTTCTTTTTTCTGTATATCTCAAATTTATTTGAAATAATTTAAATAAAATGCTGGTTAAAAAATTTAATCTCTTTCTTGCTTTCGTGACTTTTTTAAGATTAAACATTGGAAACTTTTTCAGATTTAAAGATTGAAGTTCCTTTCTTTAAGTAAAAAGGTGAAGATACTATTGATAAAAATAAAATCATAAATAGCATCATGGTCCATGAGAATTCTGTTGATTTTATAATCATGTTTAAAATATCATCATTAACAGTTCTGAACTGTTCTATAAATGATACAGGTTCAACAAAAAAATTAAGGACTTTGATTATAAATACACCTGTAAATGAAGTAAATATAATATTTAAATATGCATCAAGATCAATGATAGATTTAAAAACACCGGACAAATAAGTAGGATTGACATATTTAGTGTATAGTCCAAAACTATTTGTCAAGTAGTCAGATGAAAGCACTGTATGACTTGTTGTTTCAAACATCATGAGTGATATTAAACTAAATATTGAGAAAGACTTCAAATAGGATCTCAAAATCTTATGTTTACTTAACTCAGTAAAATATACAGCAATAAAAATAGGGATTATTGAATAAAAATACCTATATCCATAAGAATATCCAGGGTTGTTCAGAACTAAAGTGCTGAAAAAGGGAAATAAAGTTATCCCAATCAATATTGCACTTTTTTTGTAATCTCTCTTTAATAAAAAATAAAAAATTGAAAAACTTGCTAGAAATAATACTGGTGAAAAATAAAATAATCCGAACTCTTGTGAAAAGTTTATTGTAAGAAAAGATTTAAATATGTAGATTAAGTTATCACCTATTTTAGTTAAATCAAAAAATCTAAAGTAATCTGAAGAAAGTCTTGACTCCACCATTAAAAATTTGTCTGAAGGATTTAAAGTGTAAATACCGTGTAGGTACTTTGTGTGCATTAAAAAGATGGCGAGTCCTGTTGCAAGTCCTGTCAGGAACTCTAGTTTTCTATAAATTAATTTTGGGGTTTTAGTCATAAATGTATTGTAAAAAAGAGGTATCAAGAGTAAAAAGTAATTACTCCATCTTATGGAAAGTGCGGTAAACATTAATAGTGGTATGAAGAATGCAAAGAGTCTTGTATTGTTAATATTTTTGGAATTATGGTGTTTAGCAGTTAAATACAATATTAAAGATGTAGCAAAAAATTCATAGACATGACTCATACTGAATCTTTCGAAAGCAAAATACGTAACACCCGCTCCAAAAACGGTTAGGTAGAGCAAAAAGTTATCAAAAAATATATTGTTAAGCTCAAAAACTTTTTTTAACAACTTTATAGATAAAAATAAATAAAGAATTGGAATTAAAGAATAAATAAAATAGTTAAACGTTATAACTGAATCCAAATTTATTATCTTTCCAATTTCATTAGAAAGAAACATGAATGGACTTGCAAATAATCCTACACCGATTGCATGAACCGGTAAAACTTTTTCCGTATCTTCAATATTAAGATTTCTGTAAGGGACATTAGGCATTTGATTTGAATAATCAAGATCTCTATCTATTGCTATAGTCTGGGTATGGTAATAATATTCTGCATCATCAACAAATGAGCCAGGGTTTACCTCATCAAATCGAAAATCTATTTTTGTAAGAGTTAGTAAAAAGAATATAACTAAAAAGTATCTTATAAATTTATTCGAACTTGCCTTTTTCATAATGAAATACTACCAGACCAAATTATATTAATTTATAGATAAACTTAAAGGAATATTTGACTTCAAAAACAATACGTGTTTAGTACACCTATTTTACTATTTTGAGCTCAATTTATAAAAGCTTTGTATTTGAGAAAAAGTCAAAAATTATATTTATTTTTTAAATGCCTTGAATTATAAAAGAGCAGTTTATTTAAAGTTAGATAATATTTTCAGAATTTCTTCACCGATTATTTCTGCACCTTCTTCAGTTAAATGGTTATTATCGTAATAATAAACTTTATCATCTATTGCTCCAATGCACTTATTCTTCTTAATTAGATCACAGAATAGTCTAGTTGATTTAACACCAAATACATTTTGGTTTATTTGTGAGTCAAAAAAATTATTTGTTTTAAAACTTTTAGTGAGCCAAATCTCTTTATCTGCATAAATAGTATCACCAAAAGTTATTTTATTGCTTAGATAACTATCAATTAATCTTATTTCTTGTTCTGGAATTGGGTATACCAGTATTATTTTATTATTTCCTTCAAGTAAAAAACTGAATGTCTCCTCGATATCTTGAAAAATATTAAAACCAATAGAATCATAATAATTAATATAATATTCCCACCTTGATGAAAGGACAAATACAGAATTTTCGTAGCTGCTGAGGGTCTGTTTTAATTTTTCTAAGTCCTTATTTACACATGCATTATCTGGTATTTTGTTTACTGAAAAGATACACCCATTTTCACCTATGTGGACATATTCATAAAAAGTATTCTTACCTGATAAGAATTTTCCTATCGCAGCTAAATGTGAATCACCAACTCCCACGACATTTAAATAACTATTTTCATTACTAAAAATACACACATCTTCAATTTGAGAATTTTGACAATCATTATCCTCGATATTAAATTCAAATGCGTTGAGAGAGTAGTTTACAATTTTGTTAGGAATTTCATCATATCTGTTGATGAACCCAGATGAGTTTTCAGAATAATATGTAAATGCTAATAAGAAAACAAAAATTATCATTAAAGGGTATAGGCTAGTTGTCTCTTTCATAAAAAATTTCTCGACAAGAATATAATTAATATAAGAGAAAATAAATACTGCTAAAAGTAGTCCCGCCTTGTGAATAGCTAATAAAGTAACACCGACGGTCTCAGAAGAGATTAAAGCAAACGAAAATAGGGGTTGGTGTATTAGATAGATCGAATAAGAAGTAACCCCTATAGTTACAAGAATTTTATTTTGCTCTAAATAGTTAATTATTTTTGAATTAGAATTGTCTTTATTCATTAATATAAATGCAGCAGCAATTATTATTGCTATTCGTGGATAAATTTTAGTTATACTATCTTCAGTAAAAAAAAATGGAGAGAATACTAAAAAAATAAAACTCGAGTTATAGAGAATCTTACTTTTCAAATTAAATTTGTGAAATGAAGAAATCATCACAACAACACCAATTAAAATTTCCCAAACTCTAAATTCAAAATTATAAAATTTCTGACTAATATCAGGAGATATATTGTTGAAATAAATTGAGCAGATTAAGAGAGTTATCAGAATTGCTGGGAAATCTTTTTTGAAATGTTTAACAAGAAAAACTGTAACTATTGGAAATAAAATATAAAACTGCTCTTCTATAGATAAACTCCAGGTGTGTAATAGGGACAAACTTTTTGCTGATTCTGTTGTATAGAAGTCAAACGTTCTGAAAAAATAGTTAGAAAAGAATAGAATAGAACTGCGTAGAGACTCTGAAAAAGTCAGCATTTGCTTTGGAAATAACATTATGTATGAGACGATACTGGAGATTACTAAAACAGAATATAGTCCTGGAAGAATTCTTCGCGCTCTCCTCAGATAAAAGTGTTTAAACGAAAAGGATGAATTATTAATTTCAGAAATTATTATATTTGAAATTAAGTATCCAGAAATAACAAAAAAAAGATCTACTCCAAGCCAGCCTCCACCAAAAATTCCAAAATCAGCATGGTATATGACGACTGAGATAACGGCAATAGCTCTCAAGAGATTAATATCTCTACGGAAACTAATTCTTTCTATTTTATGGATTTCTATATTTTTTGATAAATAATATATTAAATTTATGATAACTATCCCAGCTAAAGTTGATGTGGCTTTATTTTTATAAAAATAGAAGATATTACCAAATAAAAAGTTAAAAATAATTATCAGATTTATTACTTCATATGTATTTTTACGTTTAAGAAATAGCCATGAAAAAATAAGAAAAACTGTAAAGAAAACTTGTAATACAGAATAAAATCTTGTACTCGTTCCAATTCCTACGTTGTATTGATCACCCTGATTGACTAGAAGTACTTTATTTATACACTTGAGATTTGCAATTTCTGGATATATTGAAAGTTCTATAGGGAAGACTTTATATTCAATTTTTTCATGATTCAAAATTTCAACATAATCCTGAATATTATAGGTACATTTATCGTTTTTAATATTTAACTGACTAGGTTTATCTGCATCAAAATCATTAAATATAAATACTGAAAAGACAATGGGTAGCAATATTACGAATATTAAGTATAAGAGGCTTATTTTTTTTAACATTTGACCTTAGTTTGTGATAATTTTTATTTTAGCAAGATATTAAATCAAAAAATCTTATGTTTTTTATAGTTTCATAATTAATAAAAATGTCAAATAAAGCTAAGTTTGTTTTAATCTTTGTTGATGGTAATCGTCACTTTTTATTATTCATTTTCCATAGAATATTTCTTATGATGATAAGAAATTTATATAAAAAATCTATACCGTATAGGTAATTTTTTATAGATGAAAATATAATTCTTTTAAAACTTATTAGGTCTTTTTTAATGTAAAAAGCATCTCCCCAAGAATGTGAGTCCATCCAATAATGAGTATCTGTTCTAATAAATCCGAAGCTATTTAGAAAAATATCTATATCTTTGACGTGTGGGCAACCCTCGTAAAGTTCTTTTTTATTAACTTCAAGAATAAGGTACTTTACACTTTTTTTAAGTGTTTCAACTGAACCTTTTAAAACTTCCATCTCAAATCCTTGAGTATCAATATTTAAAAAATCAATACCACTAATTCCTAAATCATCTAATACCTTAATTTCAAAAATTGTTTTTCCGTCTTGAAACTTGACTTCTGGATGTTCAATTAAATGATGTTTTGGCTTGTAAAATGAAGAGCTTTGTCCATCATTATTTGACATGAACATTGAAGAAGTATCTTTTTTGCTACCCAATGCATAGTTGTGTAAATGAATATTATTTTCAGTTTTAAATTTCTCTTGCAAGTATCCAAATAAATTTAATTGTGGTTCAAATAAATTTATTTCGACTTCTGGAAAGTTGTCTTTATATTCTTTAACTTCTTGACCCTTATGAGCTCCCACGTGAGCAATTTTTTTAATGTCCAAGGAATATTTATTTTTTAAATTATTTAGTTTTAATAGTGCCATTTGTGGTCAGAGGCAGAATCGAACTGCCGACCCCCTTGTTTT
>Ga0233432_10000854_pt1 | contig 29300 bp, 24 predicted proteins | sample SI_122_August201_6_FD_179870 | JGI IMG/M metagenome (GOLD analysis project Ga0233432, IMG submission 179870) | Seawater microbial communities from Saanich Inlet, British Columbia, Canada - SI_122_August2016_10_MG | ecosystem: Environmental > Aquatic > Marine > Inlet | place: Canada: British... | reverse complement strand
CGGTAATGAAGCGTTACGACCGTACGTCTACATGCCAGTTACGGGTGATACGGTGTTTGACCAAAAAATTAAAGGCATGGCTGTTGCATTTGGGCTCGATCATATTGTGATCGACACAGGTCCGCAGAATGCCTCAGGCCCGTCGCTATTTTCCGATCAAACGGCGTTGGTAAGGGGAATACCTGCCATCACGACAGAGACAGGTCAGTCTGGCTCCAACGATCCGCACTGGTCGGAGCTTGCGAAGTCTGGCATCTGGAACGTGCTGCGCCACCTGCGCATGGTGCCCGGTGTCGAGGTTCCCAATCTCGGTATCACTTGGCTCACCGACTATCAGGTGGTTAAGAGCCCGGCTTCCGGAATTTTTAAGCCCGCTACTAAAGACGGCTATATGGTCACAAAAGGTGCTCTTCTGGGAGTCTTAGTAGATTTCTTTGGCAACGAAATCACCAAGATACGCGCGCCCTTTTCTGGTGTGATCAATTACGTCATTAGCACACCGCCGGTAACCAAAGGCGAACCTGTCGCCATGATGAGTAAAATCCAAGGGCATTAAGCTAACCCAATAAGCCAAAGCACTGGCACGATGCTACAAATTTGGCCGGAGCAAAAGGTGAATTTGGTGACACCGAGTGGGCTGAAACACTCATAGATGTAGACTTGCACTGTTGTTTAAGTGATAAAAATATCGCTGGTTATTCCACATTTTACTGAACGCAGTAATAGTCGACCAATCCGCCGTTTTTGGAACTAGAAAAAGGCCATATTTTTTCTACCAAGCAGGTCGTTTTTGGTACCGTCTATGTCGGTCTAGATCAAGTGTCAAAAGGCCATAGGGGGGACATTAGCGGCGTTAATCGTTCGTTTTTAAAGTACAGTGCAAGGCATGCTAGCAGCTCCTATTGTTGACACAACAGGGGCTTTAGTTGAGGAAAGGCCCACGCGCGTTGCCAATGGGTGAGCCGCACTTAAAGCCGGGCGAAACGGCACAACGAAGGTCTGAAGGGGGTGATTGTCGAAATGAGTGAACGAGGAGCCAGACGGAAAGGTGGCGGGCGCGCTGGACGACGGGAGGCGCGCAATACGGTCGCCGCAACGGCCCCCTTTATTGAGCGAAAGATCCCCTATTTTGAAATGCTCTCTACCGAGGCCCTTGAACTTATTGAGCACAATGCTGATCGGCTGCTAGCTGAAATTGGCATCGATTTTCTGGATGACCCTGAAGTTCTGGAACTGTTCAAAAATGCCGGGGCAGACGTCGAGGGTACTCGTGTGCGCTTTGCACCGGGGCTTTGCCGATCGATCATTCAAGCTAGCGCCCCAGCGAGCTACACCCAACACGCGCGTAATCCTGCCCGCAGCGTCACCATTGGTGGGAAAAACACCGTCCTAGTCCCTGCTTACGGCTCTCCTTTTGTTCACGATTTGGACAAAGGGCGTCGCTACGCCACCATTGAAGACTTCCGCAATTTCGTCAAGTTAGCGTACTTGGCGCCCGGCTTGCACCACTCAGGTGGTACGGTTTGTGAACCCGTTGATCTGCCGGTTAACAAGCGTCACTACGACATGGTCTACAGCCACTTCAAATACAGCGATAAACCCCTTATGGGCTCAGTCACGCTGGATAGCCGAGCTCAAGACTCTGTAGACATGGCAAAGCTCGTCTTTGGCGATGAGTTTGTTGATCAAAACTGCGTGCTAACCAGCCTGATCAACGTCAATTCCCCTATGGTCTTTGACGGCACCATGCTGGGATCATTAAAAGTCTACGCTCGCAATAATCAAGCCACCGTTGTCTCGCCCTTTATTTTGGCAGGCGCCATGTCACCTGTAACCGTGACAGGAACAGTCACGCAAATTTTGGCCGAGGCCTTAGCAGGCATCACTTTGACCCAACTAATCAGGCCCGGGGCACCTGTGGTTTTTGGAACTTTTGCCGCCGCAGTCTCCATGGCAACAGGTGCACCGACTTTTGGCACTCCTGAGCCAAGCATGGTTATTTATGCAGCAGCGGCACTCGCACGACGCCTTGGAGTACCCTTTCGAAGTGGGGGCGGTTTATGCGCTTCTAAACTGCCCGATGCGCAAGCCGCTTATGAATCGGCTAATACCCTTCAGACCGCTGCCTTGGCCGGCGTGAACTTTATGCTACATACCGCGGGCTGGCTCGAAGGCGGTCTCGCGATGGGCTATGAAAAATTCATTATGGATTGCGACCAGGCCAGTATGATCGGTGTACTGCTCAACGGTGTAGACCTCTCTGAAGATGCCCAGGCGATGAGTGCATTTAAAGAAGGCGGCCCTGGAAAGCACTTTTTGGGCTCAGAACACACGCTCAAACACTTTGAAACGGCTTTTTACCGCTCAACCGTAGCCGACAGTAACAGCTACGAGCAGTGGTCTGCCGAGGGAAGTCTCGACACCGCCCAGCGCGCCAATGTCATTTGGAAAAAAATGCTAGCCGACTATGAGCCACCCGCGCTAGACCCCGCTATTGATGAAGCCCTGTTGGATTATATGCGACGACAGAAAGCCTCTTTCGAAGATCGTGACTACTGACCACTGCCCAAGGAGTACCACCCAACATGTCCGATGAAGAAGACATTATCCTCGCCGACCTCTCTGATGAGGATCTCATTCCTCAGATACACGATGACCTCTATGACGGGTTGACCGAAGAAATCGAGGCAGCAACCCATATCCTGCTCGACCGAGGTTGGTCTGCTGAACAGGTTTTAAGCAAGGCCCTAGTTGACGGCATGACTATTGTTGGCATCGATTTCCGCGACGGTATTTTGTTTGTTCCTGAGGTCTTGCTAGCGGCCAACGCGATGAAAGGCGGAATGGCGATATTGCGCCCCTTGCTCGCTGAAACCGGCGCTAAGCCAGTAGGCACCATGGTGATAGGCACCGTCAAAGGTGACATCCATGACATTGGTAAAAATTTGGTCGCCATGATGCTAGAGGGCGCAGGTTTTGATGTGCACGATATTGGCATTAATAATTCTGTCGAGGATTACCTGGCTGCCCTTGAGGAGCACAAGCCCGACATTCTCGGAATGTCAGCACTGCTAACGACGACAATGCCCTACATGAAAGTGGTTATCGACGCTTTAAAAGATCAAGGGCTGAGAGATAAATACATTGTTCTTGTTGGTGGTGCCCCGCTAAATGAAGAGTTTGGCGAAGCAGTCGGCGCCGACGCCTACTGTCGTGATGCTGCCGAGGCCGCGACCACTGCCGTCAGTTTTGTACAGGCCCGACGCCTTGCTCAGGTTCCCTGATGAGTATTGCTGAGTCATCGTCACTACTTGTAATTGCCTGTGGGGCACTCGCAAGGGAGATCGAATGGCTCAGGCGCAACAATGATTGGCAAAGTGTGTCTGTAAAGTGCCTCGACGCTGAACTGCACAACCGCCCGGAGAAAATTCCGGAAAAACTCGATGCTGTGATTGCTGAAAACCATGATCAGTTTGACCAGATTTTTGTCGCCTATGGCGACTGTGGCACCGGCGGCGGCATTGATAAAGTCTTGGCGCGGTGGAACCTAGAACGTCTTCCCGGTGCTCACTGCTATGCCTTTTATGCCACTGAAGCTCGGTTTGATGCGCTAGCTGACGCCGAGCCTGGCACCTTTTATCTCACCGATTTCCTGGTAAGGCATTTCGATCGACTGGTCGTCCGAGGCCTGAAGCTCGATCGTCATCCACAGCTGCTGCAGGAGTTTTTCGGTCACTACCGCCGGGTTGTTTATCTTGCACAGCAGGACGATGAACAATTGCAGCTTGCCGCGCGCCGAGCCGCCGACTACCTGGGGCTTCGTTTTGAAACCCTTACAACAGGCATGGGCGAGCTAGGGCAACACCTCGAAAGACAGGTTATTAATTTGCAACATGCTAGCGGAGCTCATCATGCAGCGCATTGATGTTTATTGGCGTGATATTCCAGCCCAAGTTTTAATCAAACGCGGGCGCGATCGTGGCAAGCACCTACTCAGCCATCGCTTTCAGGCAGCTATCGACCGTGCAGCAATGAAAGCTGGCAAAGGAGGCAGTGATGCCTACCTCGAAGAGTGGCGACGGGTGACCACGTCCATCGAGGCAGAGGGTTCGGTGAAAGACATTGCCCAAGGGTTCGGTGAACAAATTGAAGCGCAGTATTCTGATGACGATATCGCACGGCTCGTGGCTCAGAAGGGCTTCGATGAGGCGCCCACGTGAAAGCGGCGAGAGATTGGTCTACGCGACACGCCAAAGGGCTGCATAGGCTATACGAAGCCTTTGAGTGGACCTTAGAATTGCTGGACCCTCTCTTGCACAAAATTGGCTATCAGCGCCTAGACAAAACCTTTGCTCGCCTTGAAGGGCTCATCAAAGGGTTTTTATTCGACTCACAGTCCTGCGGTCAGTGCACCCTAGGGGCGACGGGCATGGCCTGCCCTATGAACTGTCCCAAGACTCTGCGCAACGGGCCCTGTGGCGGTGTCAGGCAAGATGGCGGCTGCGAAATCAAACCCGAGATGACCTGTGTGTGGGTAAAAGCCTGGGAAGGCAGCCAGCAAATGGGTCAGGGGGATAGCGGATTGCAGGTAATACAACTGCCCGTCGATACCCGCCTGAAAGGCCGTAGCAGTTGGCTGGGCGCGTTAAAGTCGCGGCGGGAGAAATCTGCATGAACTTTGCTGACGAGCCAGCCGCCGGCGAAAGCCTGCCTATTTTGCCCGGTCATTTTTCTCCTGGTCGCTTTGAGCGAGTACTGAGAGCCGGTCAGTTTGCCGTCACAGCTGAGATAGCCCCCCCTGACTCAGCTGACCCCAATGAGGTCTACGCGCGAGCCGAAGATTTCAATGGCTATGTTGATGCCATTAATGCAACCGACGGCTCTGGCGCCAATTGTCATATGTCGAGTATGGGCATTTGTGCCCTGCTCACCCGCATGGGTTACTCGATGATTTTGCAAATGTCATGTCGGGACAGAAACCGCATCGCTATGCAGGGTGATGTGCTCGGTGCCGCGGCCATGGGTGTTGCCAATATTCTTTGCCTTAGCGGCGACGGCGTGCAGTCGGGTGACCACCCTGAAGCCAAACCCGTTTTTGACATGGATAGCATTTCGGCACTGTCTATGGTGCGACACATGCGCGATAACAGCGCTTTTCTCAGTGGTCGGTCGCTGTCGTCACCGCCCCGCCTCTTTATGGGCGGCGCTTCGAATCCCTTCGCGCCGCCCCTAGATTTTCGACCCCAACGGCTCGCCAAAAAAGTCGCCGCGGGAGCCCAGTTCGTGCAGACCCAGTACTGCTTCGATATTGAACGCCTCAAGTTATTTATGGCCAAAACCCGTGACATGGGCCTTCACGAAAAAGTGTTTATTCTCCCTGGCGTGGGGCCCATGGCTTCAGCGAAGTCAGCCGACTGGATCCGTAACAATGTCGCTGGAGTACACATTCCTGATTCCGTGATCAAACGCCTGGCCGGGGCCAAAGATCAAAAACAGGAAGGGGTCGATCTGTGTATCGACCTTATGCAGCAAATTCAAGAAATCGAGGGGGTCAGCGGCATACATCTGATGGCCTATCGTCAGGAACACCGCATTGGTGAAATCGTCACAAAATCCAAGGTATTGGGCGCCCGAGTGCCCTGGAGTCCAGCGGACTCGAATAGGAGCAGTACATGACCACGACAACCCTCAGTTCGGCAACTAAAGAAGTTCGAATCGGCTTTGATCAGCCCTTCATCATCATTGGCGAGCGCATCAATCCTACCGGCCGAAAAATTCTTGCCGAGGAAATGAAAGCCGGTGATTACAGCCGAGTGGAGTCTGATGCACTCGCGCAAGTTGCCGCGGGGGCTCAAATGCTCGATGTCAACGCGGGGATCCCACTTGCCGATGAGCCGGCGATTCTTGCCGAGGCGATTCGACGCGTGCAAGCCATCACCGATGTGCCCTTAAGCATTGATTCCTCCATTGTCGAGGCACTCGAAGCTGGATTAGCCGTTTATCAGGGCAAAGCATTGGTCAATTCGGTCACCGGTGAAGACGAAGTGTTGGAACGTGTTTTGCCGCTGGTGGCCCGCTATAATGCTGCAGTAGTCGCGATTTCCAATGATGAAACAGGGATTTCTGAAGACCCTAATGAACGCTTCGCTGTTGCCAAAAAAATTGTTGAGCGTGCTGCCGACTATGGCATTCATCACAGCAATATTGTTGTCGACCCTCTCGTTATGCCCATCGGCGCAATCAATACCGCTGGGGTTCAGGTGATGCACCTGGTGCGACGTCTGAGAGAAGAACTTCAGGTTAATACGACCTGCGGCGCCTCCAACGTTAGCTTTGGGCTGCCCAATCGCAATGGCATCAATGCCGCATTTTTAACCATGGCAATGGGTGCAGGTATGACCTCGGCAATTACCAGCCCCCTGCATGCTGAAGTCATGCAGGCGGTTCGTGGTGGCGACGTCATGATGGGGCACGACCCTAACTGTGCCAATTGGATCAAAGCCTACAGAGAGCCGGCAGCTGAAGGGACCGGTCGCGGTGGTCGCGGCGGTCGTACAGGACGGCGTAGGAGTGCCTAGTTGTGTCTGATGCGACAGTAAAAATTCTTTTCATGCCATCGGGGCGCCGGGGCAGCTTTCCTAAAGGCACACCGGTACTCGATGCCGCGAGAAGCCTAGGCGTTGACATAGACTCGGTCTGTGGCGGTCGAGGTCTTTGTGGCCGTTGCAGAGTCGAGTGCATGTCCGGCCACTTTCCAAAACACGGACTCACCTCGGATACCGAAAACCTTTCGCCGTTCAGCGTTACCGAGGCCCGTTTTGAAGAACGAAAAGGGACTCTCCCCGAACGTCATCGCTTAAGTTGTCATGCCACCCTGCTTAACGATGTGGTCATTGACGTTCCTCCCGAAAGCCAGGTTCATCGACAAATTATTCGTAAAGAGACCGAACACCGAGATATTCGCCTCAATACTGCGACCCGACTCCACTACGTCGAAGTTGAATCAGCCAGCCTTGAAGACATACGGGGAGAAGCCCAACTCCTTCTCGATGCACTTAAGCGGGATTGGGAGCTCGAGAATTTACGCATTGAAGCCAATGTTTTACCGCGGCTGCAGAAAGCGTTGATCGAGGGTAAACAGGCGGTAACCGTCGCGGTCTATAACGCTCAAGATGTTATCGCTATTTGGCCCGGGCTATTTGAATCTCCTAGGGGTATAGCCATTGATGTGGGCTCAACCACCGTAGCGGCGCATATGTGTGATTTAGGCAATGGCGAAGTCTTGGGGACCGCGAGTGTCATGAATCCCCAAATTAGGTTTGGTGAAGACCTGATGAGCCGGGTGTCGTACATTATGATGCACCCGGAAGGCGCTGGGGAAATGACCACCGTTATTCGTCGCGCTCTGAACGACCTGTTTGTTGAACTTAGTGAGGGTGTTGCTGGAAACCTGGAAGATATTCTCGAGATCACTCTGGTCGCCAACCCCATCATGCACCACATTTTTCTGGGCATTGATCCTGTAAATTTAGGGGGTGCTCCCTTTGCCCTCACCACAACCGAAGCCCTTGAGCTGAGAGCCAAAGATCTGGACATCAACATACATCCTGGCGGGAGAGTTTACGTCTTGCCCTGCATCGCAGGACATGTAGGCGCAGATTCGGCAGGTGTTATTTTAGCCGAGCATCCCGAGCAAGACGCCGAAATGACCCTGGTAATCGACGTCGGTACCAACGCGGAAATTGTCTTGGGTAACAAAGATCGCATGCTGGTCTGCTCCACTCCCACCGGCCCTGCCTTTGAAGGGGCTCAAATAAGCTCGGGGCAGCGAGCGACTTTCGGTGCCATCGAGCGCGTTCGCATTGACCGAGAAACTCTGGAGCCACGCTTTAAAGTCATAGGTTCTGATCTTTGGTCCAATGAGCCGGGCTTTGAGCAGGCTATAGGGACAATTGGCGTCACCGGCATTTGTGGCTCTGGCATTATTGAGGCCGTCGCCGAGATGTTCCTAGCCGGTATAGTCTCCACCGATGGTGTCGTGAATGGTGACCTCGAAAGTCAAAATTCACGAATTTTCGCCTCAGACAGAACCTGGTCCTACAAGCTTCATAGTGCTACCGCCGAGGGTCAGTCCGATATCTCGGTCACTCAAAACGATATTCGACAAATTCAACTGGCCAAAGCCGCGCTATATGCAGGGGTTAAGCTACTCCAAGACCATATGGGCACTCAACAAATCGATCGCATTCGCCTCGCAGGTGCTTTTGGCAGCCACATTAGCCTATCCCACGCCATGGTGCTGGGATTGATACCCGACTGCCCATTGGAAAAAGTCTCCGCGGCAGGTAATGCCGCTGGAATGGGAGCACGTATTGCCCTACTCGACCGCGACAGTCGGGGTCACATTGAGAAAATTGTGCGCTGGGCCGAGCGCATTGAAACTGCGGTCGAAGATAAGTTTCAAGACTACTTTGTAGACGCCATGGCATTCCCCCACAAGTCGGACCCTTTCACACATCTTTTTGGTGAAATTGCACCGCCGGTTGTACGAACACAGCAAAGTGCTGCAGGCAACACGCGACGCCGACGAGGGCGTGCACGCAGCTAAATTATTTTAATTTCAGGCTTGAATTAGCGCCTCGCAGGGTCTAATTTCAACAGGTCATTGGAGGCAATGACGACGTTTTATAGTGGGCAAAGGCCCAGTCTAGGGAGCTCCCTATGTTTCTGTTTGATCGCCCACTGCCCTTCCCAAATACACATCCGTCGACGTATCTTCCGCTCTCAAAGGAGCCGGTCTTTGACGCCAGTAAACATTTAGCGTTAGAGATGCCATCACACTGTATGTCTCTCGCAGATTTGGGTTACTCACCCGAAGAAATAAACCGCTGCGCCTCACCCTTTGCCTACAGTGATGCCTTTCGAATTCTGTCTAACGAGGGCGTTGCTGCCATGGAAGTGGTGTGCCAAGAGATCTACGGCAACCGCAATGAAAGCGCCGGCACAGGCGCTAATCGCTTGGGAAGCTACGCACGTGGCGCAGGTTATCGATCTCGCTTCATTCGTGACTTCTGTGACAGCCAAGCTGTGGCCGAACATTTATCAAAAATAGCTGGTGTCACTCTGGGACGCCATTCCGTACCCGCAGTTGCCTGCGGCATCAACTATGCACCTGATGATATCAATCGCGCCGTCGATACCTGGCACGTGGACTCGGTAAATTTTGACGTGGTGATGATGGTTACCGACCCCCGCGACCTCAAAGGTGGGGAATTCCAAGTCTTTAAAGGTACCCGGCAAGAAGGACAGGAATTGCTAGGTATCATTGGGGAAGAAGGCGGCGATGCAACGCTCCCCGAAGCACGAATTTCCAGCATTCCTTTTCCTGAGGCGGGCTACGGCTTTCTTCAGCAGGGTACCCATATTTTTCATCGAGCCTGCAGGCTCTTGGAGAAGGCGAAACGCATTACGCTGATCCCCTCTTACGAAGTGCTGCCCGCCCATGACACTGACAGCACCAACGCTATTAACATGGCCGACTGGACAGATCCCGGTATCAGCGCTGAGCTGGCGCGTCACGAAGTTTGGCGTGCCTCCGCGAGACTAGAGCAACTCTTATCAGATATTAATCTCAACGATGAACCACGAGCACTTGGCTCCTCAATACGTGAGGCGGTGAGCCAACTGAATCAATTCGCAGATAAACTTGAGAGTCACTCCCAATGACAACCCGGTCAGAGCTTGAGGGGCGCGCCTGTCTGGTGACAGGGGCGGCCGGCTGCATTGGCGCCTGGGTCGTCAAGCAGCTCCGTGAAGCAGGGGCTATTCCGGTGGTTTTCGATCTCACTGAAAACCGTGAGCGCTTACACCTGATTATGGACGGCGCAGATGCGGTTATCTGGGAGTGCGGTGATATCACCGACTTTGATCGTCTTACCGAAGTCGCAGAGCGCCACAATATAGCGGCCATTATCCACTTGGCCGCCCTTCAGGTTCCATTCTGCAAGGCCAACCCTGTGGGGAGTACCCAGATTAATGTTATGGGTAGCATCCACATTCTAGAGCTCGCCCGTCAGCAAGGAATTACCCGATTGAGTTATGCGAGTTCGGTTGCAGCACCCGCTATGGGTGAAAACGATTGGTTAGAAACGCTCTACGGCGCGCACAAAATTTGCGGCGAGCAAATGGCAAAGGTTTACTGGCAGGACTGGGGTGTTCCCAGCATAGGAATCCGTCCCGCTATTATTTATGGACCCGGGCGTGATCAAGGTATGAGTGCGGCCCCCACGATCGCTCTACTCGCAGCCGAGGTCGAAGCCCCCTACACCATTCCTTTTTCCGGTGATGTAGGTTTTGTCTATGTCGAAGATGCGGCTGAACGTTTCATAGCCGCTGCGTGTCGCTCCTATGAAGGCGCTCATGTGTTTGATCTAAACGGCACACCCGCAAGCGTGACCACCATGATGACGCTGCTCGATGAGTACTATCCTGAAGCCAAAGTCGACTTTGAAGGTGACGCGATGCCTTTTCCCGCAGACCCGAACAGTGGCGACCTAGAGCGCCTGCTAGGACTGAATAATTGCCTTCCTCTGTCTCAGGGCATCAGCAAAACACAGGCCTGTTTTCGTGAGGCCAAGGTGCGTGGCGTTGATTTGGAGTCACTGTTTCACCAAACTGTGAGCAAAACGTCATGAAGCTAGTGAGACATGGTGAGCTAGGCGCCGAACAGGCGGGCATGATCGATGAAACAGGGGCTCTTCGCGATCTATCCACCATTGTAGGTGACTGGTCTTACCTAACGCTGACTCCAGAATTACTGACAAAAATTAAAACTCTAGATCCCGTGTCCCTGTCGAGGCTCCCCGAAGACACACGACTTGGCCCCCCCATACACCGACCCGGAAAAATTGTTGGCTGTGCACTGACCTATGGCAAACATGCAGCGGAAGCTGGGCTGGAGCCCCCAGAGGAACCCATGTTCATGCTCACCGCACCGAGCGCTATCAATGGACCACACGATGAGGTCATGATGCCTAAAGGTGGCTCAGAGCTCGATTGGGAGGCCGAGCTTGCCGTGGTCTTCTGTAGAGCGGGTCATAACATACCGGTGGAATCAGCCATGGATTACGTCGCCGGTTTTTGTATTGGGAATGACGTCTCAGAGCGTGTTTTCCAGCTAGAGCGGGGAACCCAATGGACCAAAGGCAAAAGTGCCGATACGTTAAAGCCCTTAGGACCCTGGTTAGTCACCACTGACGAGGTGGGCAACCCCAACGCTCTCGATATTTCACTGACTGTTAACGGTGTCGTGATGCAGCAGAGCAATACCTCAGACATGATGTACAGCATCGCCGAGTTGGTCTCTATTATCTCAAATTACGTCAGCTGGCAGCCTGGGGATATTATGATGACAGGCACTCCACCCGGGGTTGGCTACGGAATGAAGCCACCCCAGTACCTAAAACCGGGTGACATTATGGAGGCCAGAATTGAGAAACTTGGCGCTCAGCGTAATGTCGTTGCCAGCTACAGCCCTCGCTACCCCCACCCCCAGTGACGGCTAGCCACCGCATAGTGCTAGTCACAGGCGGCGCGCAAAACATTGGTGCCGCGATTATCGCTCGCTTTGCTGAAGCTGGGGCAACTGTTATCTGTGCAGATATTCAGGCTCCAAAATCTGACACGGCGCTTTTTATTAAAACTGACGTGGCATCCGAAAGCAGTGTCGAGACACTGATGAAGACGATCGCGGAGACCTATGGTCATCTAGATGTCCTAGTCAACAATGCGGGTATATGCATTGAAGCGCCCATTACCGAAACCCGGGAAGAAGACTGGGACCGTGTGATGGCAGTCAACGTAAAAAGCTGCTTTCTCACTACCAAACACGCCTTCGCTCTCCTGTGCATGTCACACGTCAAAGCCCCAGCTATCGTCAATATCAGCTCTATTGAAGGACTCGGTGCCAACCCATTACACAGCGCCTACGCAGCGTCCAAAGCTGCTGTCGCTGCTTTTACACACAATACTGCCCTCGAATACGGGCCTCATAACATTCGCTGTAATTCAGTCGCACCAGGCTGGATTAGCACGCCTTTTAATGAAGCGCTGTTATCGCAATATCCAGACCGACAGGTCGTAGACGATGCCATCGAGGCGCTGCATCCGGTGGGCCGTTTGGGCATGCCGGAGGACGTAGCTGACACGGTTTACTGGCTTGCGGGTCCAGAATCTGGATTTATTACAGGTCAAGAAATCGTTGTCGACGGTGGGCGCTTGGCACGCCTACCCCTGCCCGCCTTGTGAGAACGCATGAATAATTTAAACGGGAAATCGAGTGATGTGCGAGATCTAACAGGGCACTACGCTCTGATTACCGGTGCTACTGGTGGCGTGGGTCAAGCTTGTGCAGAGGTATTCGCCAAGGCAGGCATGCACCTTATATTGGCGGGCCGCGACCAAGCCAAACTCAACCAGCTTCGTTCAGCGGTGCAACAACAAACCTCCGTCGACGTTCAGATCGTAACAGGTGATGTTAGCGATCCGGTTGCGGCTGAGCGCGCCTTTTCACACATCAAGTTAATAGGAAATGACACCGTAACCGTTCTGATAAATAACGCCGGCGTCATTGTTCGTGCCACGGCGGAGGAAACCAGCAACAGTGACTGGCAGCACATCATGGATACCAACCTTAACGGCCTGTTTTACTTCAGCCGAGCCTATGCCCAGCAAGCCCATTCTGACGGAGCAATCATCAATATCTCTTCAACCTGTGGCTCCGTTGGCAGTGCCGGCCTTGCCGCTTACTGCGCCAGTAAAGGCGCTGTGAACCAGCTAACCCGAGCCATGGCACTAGAGCTGGCTCAGCGGGGTATTAATGTCAACGCTGTAGCGCCGGGGGCCATCGACTCCCCCATGCTATTTAGCGGTCACAGCTCAACCGCAGTGGCCGATTCGGTAGTCGCTGACAATGCAAAACATATTCCTCAAGGTCGTGTTGCACAACCTGAGGAAATTGCCAGAGCGGCACTTTTTCTCGCTCAACAACGCCATATTACAGGAACGATCTTGTCCGTAGATGGTGGCTATACCACCGCCTGAATCACCATCAAAACCAACGCCTGAGGTGCTGCAATGAAACTTCGTACGTTGACTGTATTTCGCCATATGCTTCCCGTTAAAGGTGGAGGCTATCGAATGGCTAATGCCTTCGTTGAGCGGCTGGAGACCACGATTGTGCGGCTCGAAAGCGACTGTGGTGTGATCGGATGGGGAGAAACCTGCCCGGTAGGGCCAACCTATGCACCAAGTCATGCAGCAGGCGCACAGGCTGCATTGCAAGCGCTAGCGCCAGGCCTTATGGGAACATTTATTGATCAACCCGTGTTAGTCCAGCGGCGCATGGACAGCCTACTCAATGGTCACAACTATGCGAAAGCCGCAATCGATATAGCCGTGCATGACCTATTAGGGAAGAAAACCGGGAGGTCAGTGGCAGATTTACTGGGGGGTGCCATTAGAGACCGTATTCCCTCTTACTATGCCAGCGCCGTCGGCAGCCCTGATGAAATTGCTGAAATTGCTGAAGAAAAAGCCCGCGAGGGCTACCCCAGAATGCAGGTAAAAATCAGTGGGCGCCCGGTAGAGATCGATATCGAAGTCGTTACCAAAGTTTGGGAGCGTATTGGTGGCCGCATGCAACTCGCTATCGATGGTAACCGCGGGCTGACTACACGAGATGCCGTGATGCTTAGCAACAGCTGTCGCCACATTCCTTTTATCCTCGAGCAACCCTGCGACTCCCTTGAAGACGTTATCGCCATCCGTCCCCGGCTGCATCATCCCGTCTATATTGATGAGAGCGCTACCGATCTGGCCACGGTGATTCGCTTAGCGGGACAAAGCCTTGTCGATGGTTTTGGCATGAAGGTAACGCGCATTGGCGGCCTGACTCAGATGGCGCGCTTTCGCGATATTTGTGAGGTACGACACCTGCCTCACACCGCCGATGACGCTTGGGGTGGGGATATTATTGCGGCGGCTTGTGTGCAACTGGGCGCCACGGTCGTGCCTCGGCTATTCGAGGGAACTTGGCTGGCGCAACCCTATATTGAGGGACATTACGATACTGGAGCGGGTATCGCTATTCACAACGGGCATATCGATCTTCCCAAAGGACCCGGGCTAGGCGTTAATCCAAGTCCTGACCTGTTTACTGACGAAGTCTGCAAATTTAGCTAGCGCTTAGCCTGCGCGGCCGCCAAGGCGAGAACTCGCTCCTCACATCGAGATAACTACGACGATATGGCGAACACATTACCCAACCTCGGGGGTGTCAGGAACACAAAACCCAATCGCGCACCGCGTTCAAGGGCTTCCAGCATTTAAATACTGAGCCCCCCCAGTTTTGTCTCAAGATATTCTTCAAGACCCTCCCGTGCACCCTCCCGTCCTAAACCACTCTCCTTCATACCACCAAATGGTGCCGCGGCACTGGTTGGATTGATATCGTTGATGCCGATGATGCCAAAATTCAACTCTTCAAAGGTGCGTAATGCCCGGGACAAGTTCTGCGTGTAAACGTAAGCAGCCAGACCATAGTCAGTATCGTTCGCCATTGCGATAACGTCATCGTCGTCATCAAAGGCAATTACAGCGGCAACCGGCCCAAAGGTTTCCTCGCGATAAATCAGCATGTCAGAGGACACATTGCTGAGAAGGGTTGGCGAATAAAAGCAGCCCTTTTCGAGACCGTCCTCAGTAAGGCGACGGCCGCCACTATGGAGACTAGCGCCCTGGGCGACGGCATCCTGAACTTGCCGGTCAATTTTTTCAATTGCAGCATGATTAATGAGGGGGCCTATCGTGGTCGATGGCTCCATGCCGTCACCTGCGTGAAGTTTCTCAATTCGGCCCTGAAGTGTGTTGAGGAAGCTATCGAGAATTTTTCGCTGGACAAAAATTCGGTTGGGGCTGATACAGGCCTGTCCCGTGTTCAAGAACTTAACCAAGGAAACACCCTTAGCGGCGTGTACCGGATCAGCATCATCAAAGACAATAAAAGGCGCATGCCCTCCCAGCTCCATAGACACACGTTTTAGTTGCGGAGCCGCCGCCTGAGCCAGAGACTTCCCTACAGCCGTGGAGCCCGTGAAGGTCAGCTTACGAATGGCTCGGTGCGTACAGAATATTTCGCCAACAGGCTTGGGGTCGCTGACCGTTACAAGGTTCGCAACACCCGCGGGCAAACCGGCTTCATGCAGAATTTCAAAAACCGCAACGGCACACAGCGGTGTCGCTTCTGCCGGTTTAAGAACAGCAGTACATCCCGCCGCTAAGGCTGGACCCAGCTTCCGCGTCAGCATAGAAATGGGGTAATTCCACGGCGTAATTGCGGCAACAACACCAACAGCTTGCTTGTGAACGAGAAAACGCTGATCTGATCGGGCAGAGGGAATCGTCTCGCCGTATATACGCTTGGCCTCTTCAGCAAACCACAGTAGAAAATCGGCGGCGTATTTCACTTCGTTCATGGCCGCTTTCAAGGGTTTGCCCTGCTCGGAGGTCATAAGCTCGGCCAGCGTCCTTTGGCGCTCCATCATTAAGGTATAGCACCGCGTCAAAATCGCCGATCGCTCGTAAGCGGTTGTCTTTGACCACGCGGGAAAGGCCGCCTCGGCTGCGGCAACCGCATCTAGAACTTGCTCGTTACTAACATCGATCACCGAACCTATTGAGACGCCTGTTGCAGGGTTGTACACCTCAAAGGTGGGCCCTTCTTCAAGCCACTGTCCGTTGATATACATGATCTACTCCTTACTTATCACTCATTACTTTGATTAGCCCAGCGACAAGACTGATATTGTGACTAGGACTACGGCGAGCAGCATCAGAACAACGGCTGGCGATTAGGCCTTTTACCCAACGTGGCATGCACTGTTCCGAATGCCAGTACTCCTCAGCCACACCCTTAAAACCTGCCAGAGCAACTTCAGCCGCCGCGTACAGCAAAACAGGGATTAAATTTAGCGCGGCGGATACGTCGCTTATAAATCGGTTCGGTTTTTACGCATAAATCAAAAGTCGCGCCTACTGCATGAGCAGGGTTCGCAAGTCATTTACAACAGTATCCGCATGCAAGTAAGACGTACTATAGATATTGCGAATGCGTCGGTCACTGTCGATCAGGTACACCCGCAATATGTGCGACATAGTTCCTAAGTAGTTACCCTCTTCATCGTAATCTCGAATCACCCACTGATCGTAGGCATCGAGGGTCGGTCGAAGAGCATCCTCTGAGGCGGTCGTAAGAAATTCCCAATCAAAACCTTCAGCCCTGAACTGATCACCGTAGCGACCCAATACCGAAGGGATGTCTTTCTCGGGATCAAAACTAAAGCTAACGATACGGACTTGATCGACAAGATCAGGATCTTTCAGGACGGCCTTTTGAACACCGCTCATAACATAGGTCGCAAGGGGACAGCCGTTCACATCGTTACAGGTGGTGAAGATAAAACTCAACACCGTCGCTTTATCACCCAAGTAATCATGCAAACGACCAGCATTACCCGAGGTATCGAGTATCAGGCCATCGGCTGCCTCACCCATAGACGGGAGTTGATAGCTGCCCGCAGACGGGGGCTCAAACTGAAGATCCTCATACCCCGGCGCCAATACCACCGGGGGCTCGTGTTGGTGGGGTGCAGCCAACGCTGATACCGCACACCACCCTAGCAGGCCTATTAACCACTGCCGCATAGCGTTAGCGCGCGGCCATATCATCGTGGCCGGTTTTAGCAGGTGCCTTACCGTAAAGTGCATGGGCCCCAAAACGCATTTGATGCGGTGACCCAAGACCCATCTCGACAAAATCGAGACTAAATTGCGGCGTCAGCGTTGCCCCATCCCAGTTGTAGAGCTTGAAGTACTGAACATCGTCCTCACCACCAGACTCGGTCTTATCCCAGTTAGCGAGCAGCGATGAAGTGAAGTACACGCGTTCGCCATCCCAGCTTTGAGACACCATGTTGATTTGCTCACCAATACGCTTTTCAAATACCTGCTCAGGTGCGTGGGGATCAGAAATATCAAACAACCGCACCAAACCATCATTCCAAGTGTTGACCCATAGGTGGTTATCATCGGCCGAGATAGAGATATCTACCGGCAGCGGTATCTTGCTGGCGTCGCCAATATCGGCAACCGCCTTTGCCTGCCATTCCCCTGCGTCATCCTCATAAATCAACCAAATCTTTGAGGTGAGCGCCGTAGTCGTGAAGCAATAGTTAGAGCGTGAACCCCAAGCACAACGAAGCTCTAAGGGGGCGCCGGGCACATCGAGAACCTTCTTGGGCGTGCGCGCATGTAAATCCCAAATAACGACGGTATTGCCAAAGCGCTTCATGGCTTCGGGATCGCCCATCATTTTACCGAGGTTCATCATGTAGTTGTTCCAACCTGTAAAGGAGGAAGTCACCAAGACATTTCGCCGCGGTAAGGCTCGTGCATCGTAACCATAGCCATCGGCGTAGTTACCCGACTTAACTGCACCTTGCAAATTATCATCGGTGGGCATCCAAACGCTGGTAATAAAATCACCGTCGTTTGTGTACTCTGCCATACCTGTGCGGCCGCCATGATCGCGATTGTTAGACAATCCCGTTATCAGCATGCGTCCTGGCAACGCGTAATTCGTGTGGGGTCCAACGATACCTCCGGTCTTTGCCACAAAGTCATCGATCTCGCGATGTAATCGTGGCTGAGCGGGGTCGGTATAGATATCAAAAATAAAGATTTTGCTGGTATCGAGACCCGACGCCCAGAGATAACGACGATCGTCAGTTAGTCCTGAGTGGTGCGCTTCGTTGCGCCCCCCTACCGATAAACTGTGCACCACCTCACCGTAGGTCTTGGAATCGGGATTCACGTCAACCGTGACCAGCTTATCCTCCCCGTCACCCACGCCTTCCATCCCCAAGGTCCAGATATAAACGTAGTCTTCTTGACCCACAATTTTCGCCATGTAAGGCGACATGCAGGTTTCATCTGCAAGGGTCATGGGCGCTACAGCCATCATTAAAAAGCCCAACGCGGCGATAAATATTCGACTCATAGTTTGCACTCCAATGGTTTATCCTTATAACCATGAGACTAGCACTTTCCAAAGTAAAATCGGAACCCTTTGCAGGACTTTTAAAGCAAATGAAAAAACCCCGAGACCTGCTGTTTTTAGGGCTAGCTATAGCACTCCATTCGGTGCCCTATGCCCATGGGCAAGCGGCGCATCGTGTGGGATTGGCCGACAACCGTGAGGGCTACGAGTCCACCCAGTATAAAACCCAGTCAGAAGCCGTATTAGAACAGTCGGGGCAGCGCTTACCTCTCGCGGAGCAAGCTGGCGCCGCCCAGCTAGGGCTCCCCCGGATGGCAAAAGCGTTGCGCAGTGAGGAAGTTGATCTAGGGCGCCAGCTATTCTTCGATCGTCGACTGTCCGCCAATGCCAATTTGTCCTGTGCCATGTGTCACGTTCCGGAACAGGGATTCACGCAAAATGAACTGGCCACCCCCGTGGGCGATGAGGGCCGAGGTGGGCGGCGCAATGCGCCGTCGCTGTACAATTTGGCGTTTCAACCATCGCTTTTTTGGGACGGCAGAGAGCATTCCCTCGAGGCTCAAGTGTGGTCACCGCTGTTGGCACGCAATGAAATGGCTAATCCCTCCAAGGAAGCCGTGCTTGAGCGATTAACATCAATACCCGCCTATGAATCTGCCTTCGCGGCACACTACGATCAAGGTCTAACCGCCCAAACCCTGGGTCTCGCCCTGGCTGCCTATCAACGTGCGCTCATCAGCGGAAACTCACCGTTTGATCGCTGGTACTTTGCCTCTTCAAAAAATACCGGTGACTTTAGTTCACAGGCTGCGCGAGGCTTTGACGTTTTTAAAAATCAGGGGTGTCAATCTTGTCATACGGTAGGAGGCGAGTACGCCCTCTTCACCGACGGCGACTTCCATAATACCGGCACAGGTTTACTGCGCGAGGAGCGAGGGATCATGCCCAAGCAGGTGCAGGTAGCGCCGGGGGTTTTCGTGACCCCTCGAGTCGACGTTGAGACAGAGACCTTCATCGATGAAGGACGTCAAGAAGTCACAGGACGCTCGGAAGACCGCTGGCGATACCGCACGCCGTCGCTTAGAAACGTCGCGCTCACCGCTCCTTATATGCACGATGGCTCCATTCGCAGCCTGGAAGATGTCGTGAAATTCTATGTTCAAGGCGGTGGGCATGACCCCCATCAAGATCAACGCATTCGACCCTTAGACATCACGGCAGAAGAACAGGAAGCCTTGGTTGAATTTTTACGAACCCTGACGGCAAGCAACGTGGATGCTTTAGTGGCTGACGCTAGGAGCATCGAGATCGGTGACCGGGACAATACCGCTTATTGATGAACTGCGTCGCCAGCTATGTACCACGATGCTCCCCAGACCATCTAAAGTAGCGATAGCGCAGTCTCGCAGTGCATTGGTGAGCAATGGCACCAAATTTCAGGACAGCAGCCCTTACCGCTTTCGCAGTGCTATTAGCTATGTTGGGCCTATTTCCAAGACCCGGAGGGAGATTCACTTAAACCCCATTTAGGCAGACAACTGCTCATTAGCCGCTGACTGGAACTCAGGCTGGCAATTGAGCCGGTCGACCCTAGGGGAAACACCAATGTACTTGCGATAACAACGGCTGAAATGAGTGGTGGAAACAAAACCGCACATCGAGGTAATTTCCACGATAGACCGAGTGCTTTGTTTAACCAAACGTCGCGCGCGATCGAGACGCAGCTTTAGGTAGTAGCGTGACGGCGTACAGTGAAGGTATTTGAGGAACAGTCGCTCGAGTTGTCGTCGCGACAAATGCACATAATCAGCCAACTCTTGTAGCGAGATGGGCTCCTCAAGGTTCGCCTCCATAAGCTGCAGAACCTCTTTCAACTTAGGCTGCATCTCGACCTTTCTCGACCACATAGGCACCAACTGCATTTCTACATCGGCACGATAACGCTCGCAAATCAACATATCTGCAACCGCATCAACCAAAGCTTGCGGGTGCCGCGATGACAACAGCGCCAACATCATGTGCATTGGGATTGTTCCCCCAGTGCAAGTCATTCGATCCCTATCGATGGTATAGAGCTGATTATTACAGCCAACACGCGGAAATCGGTCAGTAAGAATTGTGAGGCAATCCCAGTGTGCGCTGCATTGATAGCCATCAAGAAGGCCTGCACTCGCCAGAACATAGGCTCCCGTGCAAACCGAACCGACCACCACGCCACGCTGAGACTGTTTCCTAAGCCAGGCGAGAACGGACCTTGCCACGTTTTGCTCAATCGCCAGCCCACCGACCACAATCACTAGATCATAGTCAGCAACATCAGAAAGTGTCTTGTCGAGGTTAACAGCAAAGCCATCGCTACAAGTCTGAGTATCAGGCCCCTCACCAAGTAGCTCCCAGGCATATAACTCTCGCCCCGCCAATTGGTTAGCCACCCGCAACGGCCCTACGGCGCTGGACAGGGCAATAAGCGTAAACTCATTAACCAGTAAGAAGCCAACTCGGTAGGGGGTATTAGGTGACCCTGTCACTGTGGAATTGCGCACACATCACCCCCTTTTTTTATTTTACGGGACTAGGTTTTAACCCTTACGTTGTCAGGGTCTAGCATCGCACGATACCCCACCGCGGTAACTCTAGCGGAGAAAAAATTACCGAAATATTCCATATAAACGGTAGCGCCCTCTTTGGCGCGGCCGGCGGGTAAGTAGCCCATGGCAATGTTCTGACCCAAAGAGGGGCCAAACGCCACGCTAGTGGTGTAGGAACGTCGCCCATGGTTATCAACGATAACCTCCTTGGTCTCTTTGTCCAACAACGGCCACTGTCCTACCGGATAGCGCACCACGCCGTCGCTATCGGTCGTATCTTCCAATGCAAAAGTACAAAGATAAGCCACCTGTTCGGGCAGCTCACGTTGGGCTACATAGGCGTCCTTACCGTGAAAATTTGCCGCCTTGACCTTTGGCCGCGCCAAACCCGCCTCGTAGAGGTTGTAGTCTGTTTCCAAATCAGCATTTTGTAATCGCAGACTTTTTTCTAGGCGGCGGCTATTTGCATAGGTCTCAATGCCCACGGGTGTAACGCCAAGTTCCGCAAGCGCGTCCCAAAGCTTTAATCCGTCCGCAAATGGGAAGTAAAGCTCCCAACCCTGCTCTCCAACGTAGGAGATGCGAAATGCCCATACCTTGACACCCAACACATCAATTTCACGGGTCATTGTGTAGGGAAAAGCCTCTCCTGAAACACTGTCAGGATCATCCATCAACTTCTGCAAAGTGGACCGTGCCTCTGGCCCCCACAAACCTAGGGTTGCCAACTGCTCCGATTGATCAATGAATTCTACGTTGGTGAACCCCAGCTTTCCGCGGAATTTTTTCATCCATACATAATCGCGATAACCCGTATCACCGCCGCAAATAACACGGTAGGCATCTTCAGCCAATCGAACAATTGTGAGGTCTGAACGCACCCCACCGGTATGATCAAGGAAGTGGGTATAAACGCCTTTACCGATAGGCGTATTGGTACCCAGCTTTGCAACAGAGAGATACTCCAATAAAGCTTCTGCATCGGCTCCCACGACATCAAAAATCGCGAAATGTGACAGGTTGATCATGCCAACCCCATCGCTGAGCGCCAGATGTTCGGCGTTGGAAACTTCCCAAAAATGCCGGTTATCCCACTCGGCTTCCCGGGTAGGCACCTGATCTCGATATTTCGCTAACAACGTCGCTTCATTCGCAGCGTAGCCGTGGGCTCGCTCCCAGCCAGCTACTTCCATGAAATAACCACCCAGCGCCACTTCACGCTCGTAAAAAGGGCTAGTACGAAGGCCCCGCGACGACAGGTAAGGTTCTCGGGGGTGCACGCCCGGGGTATAAATTTTCTGGGCAATCTCATAGCTACGATTGCGTACGTACTCTGGCGTCAGCTGAATAGGGTAATGACGGGCTGGATCGACATTATGCGAGTCCATCTCAGTGCGGCCGTGGGTCATCAAATCTGCCATCAGCTTACCTGCACCGGGACCGTCCTTGACCCAAACAGCCTCACACAGCCACAAGCCATCAACGTCAGGGGCCTCACCAATGACCGAGGTGCCATCGGTGGTCACAGACAATAGCCCATTAAAAGAGCGCCGCTCCTCCCAGCCTAGCTCACCCAGCACAGGGGTCAGTTCAACAGCCTTCTCAAAGGCCTCCATCACCTGATCGAGGGTGAGGTCACGCATTGATGGCGAGAGTCTGGCGTCCCCGGCCTCTAAAATCTCTTCAGGGTCGACGAGTCTTGGGTTGTCGGGCTCATAGTATCCCCATTCGAGCAAACCGCCCTCAGGAGTAGTGGGGTCTCCGGTGTCACGCACGTAAGCCGAGTTTCCCTGGTCACGGAACAACGGATAAACAATGTCTTTACCAGTGCCCTTCAGCGCGTCCCAAGGTCCAAAGAACAGCAGTGGGTGCTCAAGGGGCATCAACGGCAACTTCACTCCAGCAGTTTGGGAAACCAACGAGCCCCAAATCCCGGCGCAAAGTACGACGTTATCGGCCATGATGGTGCCTTTATCAGTCTCAACGCCAACCGCACGGCCGTTTTCAACAATAATTTTATTTGCGGCCGTGTAGGCAAAGGTATTGAGCTTGCCGCTCGCCACAGCCTCATCAACAAGGTCCCCGGCAACTTTCTGGGATCGCGGCGTCACGAGACCCGCGTCGGGATCCCACATAGCGCCCTGAATCATGTCTTCTTCGACCAGGGGAAACTTCTCTTTGGCTTCCGCCGCTGAAATCATGTAAGCATTGCTACCAAAGGCTTTACCGGAAGCGACCTTGCGCTGCAATTCCAGCATTCGCTCGTCATCGCCCTTTCTAGCCACCTCCATACCACCGATCTCGATGTAATTCCCTCGAGACCGATAAAACTCACGGCTATAAGTGCTGGTGAATACGTTGAGCTTGTCATGGGAGGTCATGTAACAGAAATCAGACGCGTGTGAAGTTGATCCAATGTCTGTTGGAATCGCAGACTTTTCGAGCCCCACGATATCGTCCCAGCCCTCTGCTATTAAATGGTGAGCGACAGAAGCACCGACAATACCTCCCTGTCCAATAATAACCACGCGTGCGTGTTCGGGTAACTTTGCCATGGGGCCCCCTGCAAAAAACAAATTATAAATTACGAATTCACCGCCACGGATTTGGCGCTTTTTACCTACTTTTCGCTCAATTATTTACGACATTTTTGCGTCTAAAAACGCCACCTAGCGAGCGGCAAATGTCAGCGCGCCAGGTGCTTCCAACGCCCATCACGCTTCTTTAGAAATAGGAGTCGGTAACCCTCCCAGATCATCCAAATACAGAAAGCAAAGCTATAGCTTCTGGAGACTCTATCAATCTTGCATCGCCACCGCAGCAAGCACATCGTCACTGAGCAATTCAGCGGTGTGTTCAGCTATTTTTTTGAGATCGGCACGCATGGGTGGTGTCCAAAATTGCATCATATGTTGCACAATTTGAGCGGGCACGTTCTCCCGTGTTGGCATATTGCCAGCGATCTGGTTCGCCATCTTAATCAAATGCTGCTGGTTATAATCGAAGGTCACCTTATTACATCCCCACTGCTATGGCACTGGAGGGCCGTATTTCTACGGCCGTAACCTTGTACTCAGGACAGTTGGTTGCCCAATCTGAGTTATCAGTCGTAATGACATTGGTGCCACTGACGGGATGGTGAAAGGTTGTATAAACCACGCCCGCAGGTATGTCATCGCTAATATGTGCTCGCATTCGAGTACTACCAGCACGGCTGGCCACCTCGATCCAGTCACCATCTGCTACGCCTCTTAATTCTGCGTCTGCCTCATGGATCTCCAGAATATCTTCGGCATGCCAAACCGTATTGTCCGTGCGTCGAGTTTGAGCGCCGACATTGTATTGACTGAGGATTCTGCCGGTCGTTAGCAGCAGCGGGAATTTGCGGGTGGAACGCTCATCGGTAGGCACATAGGGCGTGGTCACGAACTGCCCCTCTCCACGAACAAAGCGTTGGGCATGCATAATCGGCGTCCCTTCTGGCGCTTGCTCATTGCACGGCCATTGAATGCTGCCCCGCTCATCAAGTAAGTCGAAAGATACGCCAGCAAAAGTGGGCGTCAGCGCGGCAATTTCATCCATGATCTCAGACGCGTTGGCATAGTCCATGGTGTAACCCATTGCCTCACTGAGTGCGCAGGTCACCTCCCACTCCGCCAACCCAGAAGCCGGGGGTACCACGGGGCGTACTCGATTGATTCGCCGCTCCGCATTGGTGAAAGTGCCATCTTTTTCCAGAAAGGAAGTGCCAGGTAAAAACACGTGGGCAAATTTGGAGGTTTCGTTCAAAAATAGGTCCTGAACAACCACGCAATCCATGGCGCTTAGGGCCGCTGCCACATGCTGAGAGTTAGGATCAGATTGAGCAATGTCCTCACCCTGAATGTACATACCTCGGAAATTTCCAGAGATAGCTGCGTCGAGCATATTGGGAATACGCATACCCGGTTCCTCGCGCAGGTCTACACCCCAAAGTGCAGTAAATTGCTCCCTAGCAGTTTCGTCAGAAACATGTCGATAACCGCTGAACTCATGAGGAAAAGAGCCCATGTCGCAGGCGCCTTGCACGTTGTTCTGGCCTCGCAGCGGGTTTATACCAACACCGTCACGACCAATGTTCCCAGTGGCCATAGCCAAATTTGCCATGGCCATTACCATGGTTGAGCCTTGAGAGTGCTCGGTCACACCCAGTCCGTAATAAATAGCGCCATTACCGGCTTTCGCGTAAGTCGCCGCCGCCTCGCGGATTGTTTCAGCTGCGACACCGCTGATCTCGGCGAGATTCTCTGGGCTATTTTCAGGCAGGCTAATAAATCGTCGCCAGGCGTTAAATGAAGCCACATCACAACGTTCTTGAACAAAAGCCTCGTCAATCCAACCTTCAGTGGCAATGACATGAGCCAATGCATTGACAACGGCCACGTTGGTGCCGGGCTGCAGTTGAAGGTGTGATGTTGCCTTGATGTGCGGGGATTTCACAAGATCGATAGAGCGCGGATCAATAACAATGAGTTTTGCACCCTCTCTCAGCCGCCGTTTCATGCGCGAGCCAAATACCGGGTGAGCATCGGTAGGGTTCGCACCGATGACCATGATGACGTCTGCCTGTTGAACCGAAGCAAAATCCTGAGTACCCGCGCTAGTGCCAAACGTTTGCTTCAAACCATAACCCGTAGGCGAGTGACAGACCCTGGCACAGGTATCCACATTGTTGGTTTGCAGCGAAGCGCGCACCATTTTTTGCACCACATAAACTTCTTCATTCGTGCAGCGCGATGACGTAATACCGCCCAAGGCGTCAATGCCATGTTTCTGCTGTATCGCTTTAAAGCGGTCTGCGGCAAAAGCGATGGCCTCAGGCCACTCTACTTCACGCCACTCACTGTCGGTGGTTTCCCTAACCATGGGGCGCGTAATGCGGTCAGAGTGTGTGGCATAACCCCAGGCGAAACGTCCCTTCACACAAGAGTGTCCCGCATTGGCGCCACCCTGCTTATCGGGAACCATGCGGACCAGCTCATCGCCACGCAGCTCCGCGACGAAGGAACAACCCACACCGCAGTAGGCACAGGTCGTTTTGACTTTACGCGTAGGTACACCCAAGTCGATAACCTGCTTTTCTTGAAGCGTTGCAGTAGGGCAGGCTTGAACACAGGCGCCACAGGACACGCACTCACTATCCAAAAAGGCATTTTCCTCGCTGGGCGATACCTTAGATTCAAAACCCCGTGCGGCGATGGTCAAAGCAAACGTACCCTGAACCTCGGAACAGGCGCGCACGCAGCGACTACACACGATGCACTTGCTAGCGTCAAAACTAAAGTAAGGGTTGGAATTATCTTTACCAGCATCGAGATGATTCGAACCCTCTTCGTAGCGCACAGAGCGCAACCCAACCACACCCGCCATGTCTTGAAGCTCGCAGTCACCATTGGCAGAGCAAGTCAGGCAATCGAGAGGGTGGTCTGAAATATACAATTCCATAACGCCCTTTCGGAGCTTATCCAAACGAGGGGTTTGCGTTTTTACAGACATACCTTCTTGGCAGGGCGTCGTGCAGGATGCGGGAGTCCCTTTGCGACCCTCCACTTCAACGAGGCAGAGGCGGCAGGAGCCATGAGCATCGAGACTATCGGTAGCACACAATTTTGGGATCTGCGTGCCAGCAAGACTTGCCGCGCGCATGATCGATGTGCCCGCAGGAACATCAACAGCCTTGCCGTCAATATGAACTGTAACCGTGCTCTCTGAGAGTGCTGCCGGCGTACCCAGATCAAGATCTTCGATGGCTATTTCTATTGGTTTATTCATGGACAACTCCTTGAGCAGCGGCATCAACACGAACAGCCACACGCTTAAAATCTTCAGGAAACTGGTCTAGGGCACTCAACACAGGCTGCGGCGTCAGCCCCCCCATGGCACACAGGGAGCCCTGCGTCATAACATCGCAAAGGTCGCGCAAGAGCTGCTCCGCATTTTCTGGTGCGTCGGAAGCGAGAAGATCATCTATAACCTCAACACCGCGCACCGCACCGATACGACAGGGCGTGCATTTACCGCAAGACTCTTCAACACAAAACTCCATAGCAAAGCGTGCCTGCTCAGCCATATCCACCGAATCATCAAAAACAACCAGTCCGCCGTGGCCCAGCATAGCGCCCTCGGCAGCTAACGATTCATACGCCATAGGTACCTGCAGAGCGTCTGCCGTAAGGTAAGCGCCCAAAGGCCCTCCAACCTGCACGGCCTTCAAGGGCCTACCCGATTTCGTGCCCTGCCCCAACCCAAAAATAAGTTCATGGGCGGAGATACCAAACGCCACTTCGACAATGCCGCCCCTTGCGATATTTCCAGCCAATTGAAAAACCTGAGTACCGCGAGACCGCTCTTGCCCTAGTTCCGCATATGCCTCCGCGCCTCGCGCAAGAATAGAGGGCACACTAGCAATTGTCAGTACGTTGTTTATGACTGTGGGCGTGCCAAAGAGCCCTTCGATAGCGGGTAGTGGTGGCTTCGCACGCACGGTTCCTCGCCGTCCTTCAAGGCTTTCAAGCATCGCTGTTTCTTCGCCACAAACATAAGAGCCAGCGCCGACTCGAATGGTGACATCAAAGTTACAGGAAGAGCCGAGGATGCCCTCCCCTAGCCACCCGCGGGCTCTGGCTTTTTCAATCGCATCACTCATGGCTGCAATAGCCGCCGGGTACTCGGATCTCAGATAAATCATACCTCTATCTGCACCCACTGCATGTGCAGCAATCGCCATCCCTTCAAGAAGGCAAAAAGGATCGCCTTCCATCAACATACGATCAGCAAAGGTGCCACTGTCGCCTTCGTCGGCATTAACGCAAATGTACTTGTGGCGTGGCGCGTCTACCGGATCACCTTTATGCGGCACGGGGGCTTGCTCAGCCACGGTCTGCCACTTAATACCCGTAGGGAAACCAGCGCCGCCGCGCCCGCGCAGACCTGATTCAGTCACCGCTTGAACGACAGACATGGGACTCATCTCTAGGGCGCGTTGTAGGCCCGCCATACCTCCATGAGATACATAGTCATCAGGATCCACAGGATCAATGATGCCTACTCGCTCATAAATCCAGCGATTTTGACATGCCAGGTAATCGAGCTCTTCGACGACTCCTAGAAAATTGGCTGCGGCTTCAGAGAGAACACCTTCACTCAAGTCACCGGCCTGGACATTGCTCCAGCCTACCCGTGTGCCATCACGGGAATCAGCCCGTTCGACCAAGGGCTCAAGCCATAACAAACCGCGGCTTCCCGTGCGAACAACGTGTTCACCGCGAGCTTCCAATGCTGCGGCCACGGCATCGGCGCCAACAGAAAGGGCTGCAGCATCTCGAGGAACAAACCAAACTGTCATAACGATGCCTCCGCTGCATTCTGAGCAGCCGCCACCGCAGATTTTAGTGCTTCTACGCTGACGTTCCCAATCAGCTGATCATTAACCAGCGCTGCAGGTCCCAAGGCACAGTTGCCCAAGCAAAAAACCGGCTCATCGGTACCGGTTGCGCCAGCCAAATTCGGATCCGCCGCGCAGGCCTCACCCCAGGCAGCAGCCAGCGCCCGGCCACCCACCGCTTGGCAGGCTTCAGCTGCACACAATCTTACAGAAATCAGCGGCGGTGGCGTTTTTCTGAGATCGCTGTAATAAGAAAAAACGCCATGAGCATCAGCCCGAGTAACGTTGCAAACCTCAGCGACGACAGCGACCGCCCCTTCTGGCACATAACCGTAATGCGTCTGTACCGCTTGCAAACACAACAGCACAGGCCCCGGCTCGCGTTCAGCAATGGGGGTCAGCAACCCTTTTAAGTTCTCAATCTGCTCTGCTGTTTTGATTGGGGATTCCGTCACAGTTTTACCCGTCCCTTGCCTGAGTACACATTTAAGCGGTCATCGCGTGTAAAGCCGATCAACACCAGACCATGGGCCCTGGCGAGATCTACCGCCAGCGTCGTAGGACCTGAGACCGCCACAATTGCTGCAACACTCGCACTTAAAGCCTTGGTAACAATTTCATAGGATACTCGGCCACTAACCACGAGTATGTGATCAGTCAGGGGAAAGTTACCGTCAAGAAACGCGTTTCCCAACACTTTATCGACGGCGTTATGCCGCCCAACATCTTCCCGAACGACTAGTATTTTATTGTCTGGGCCCGCCAAGGCCGCAGCATGAAGAGAGCCTGTCAGATCAAACATCTTCTGCTCAGATCGCATGTTGTGAATAAGCGCATGGGCGACCTGCGGCGTGATCACCCAATCGGCACTGTGCAGCGCCACAGTGGGTCGCGGTGTAGTAGCCAGCACATCACTACTGCAAACGCCGCAGGAGCTGGAAGTCAGATAAGCCCTTGGCCTAGGAGGCACAACCCCAACACCCAATTCGGCTAACACCGTATCCACTGCGGACTCTCCCTCTACCCCCCAGCCCCGTAACTCAGAGGCGCCGACACGCTCCACACTAATGATGTCGGTCGGGCTCGTTATTTCGGCTTCGCTCAGTAACCATCCAACCGCCAACTCTTCATCGTGCCCTGGTGTACGCATGGTCGTTAGCAGCGTCTGCTGGTC
>Ga0233432_10000853_pt1 | contig 29372 bp, 42 predicted proteins | sample SI_122_August201_6_FD_179870 | JGI IMG/M metagenome (GOLD analysis project Ga0233432, IMG submission 179870) | Seawater microbial communities from Saanich Inlet, British Columbia, Canada - SI_122_August2016_10_MG | ecosystem: Environmental > Aquatic > Marine > Inlet | place: Canada: British... | reverse complement strand
AGAGAAGATTATCTAAGTAAATATGGATTAAAGAAAACTGGTAAGGAGTTAAGAGATTTTTTAAAATCTATAAATCCTGATTTAAGTGATTGTGAATATGTTAGATTTGATACGAGTATTTAATTAACCTTTTATTAATTCAATTAAATTCTCAAGTCCTTTACATTCTGGTGTAAATTTTCTAGCGAATAAACTATCCGAATTAATTAAATATTCTAATTCTTCGGGGCATATATATTTATATGTATAATCATTTATTTTGATTGATTTATTAAATATTTTATAATTTTTCATATGGCTCCATTGGGCAAATATAATAGCACCAGCCGCTATATCATCAGTTAATATGAGTTCATTTTGCAGATTATAATGATATAATAATGAAATATATGCATGTTCATCGGGGACATCAACATACTTAAACCATTTTTTAATATTATCATCATTATTTACAAATAATTCAGCATGTTTTTTATTTATAATTGATGCCATATTTGCTTTTTTTATTTTATTTTTCTCTATATAATTTAATGCATAATTTGCTCTAGGGAAAATCTGAGAATTTGGAAACATATTATAATAAGAATAGTTTACATCTAGATAATTATAAACATAATTAAATGTTTTGATAGGTATGCAAGATCCTGATAACCAAATAAAATGTTGATTTAATGGATCTTTTAGTGCTTCTTTTAATATTAAATTTTGAGCTAAAACGATTGATAAACAGCCCCAACATGTTTCTATACAATTTTGTAATTTATAATCATTAAAATATCTTAGTGGTTTGTTTGTTTTATAATGAATATAAATATTATATTTATTAGGATCTATATTTTTAAGATAATCATACCATATTTGTTCATGGTTAATTTTATCATAGATTAAAAAACATAAAGCAATCTTTTTATTTGAATTTATCATTGGTGGATTTAAATCTTTATGATTCGTAAAACACAATACAATAATAAATATTATTATGACTACTATCAGTGCTATTTGTGATATTGACAGCATATATATAAATTATATATTTTATATATTTTATATTTATTTCATTAAAACATAATGGAAATTATTAATATTTTCTTTTATCTTAAAACCAGCTTTTAATAGTTCACTTTGAATGAAATTATAATCACATTTATCTGGATAATCAGTTTCATACATGATTTTATCTAATCCATTAACAAATGCCTTGTTTTCCCTATAAAAGTTTTCAAAACATCCTTCGCAATCAACTATCAGTGTATTAAAATCTATTTCTGGTAATGAGAATGTTTTAATATCAGATTCATCGCTTTCAATCACAGTAGTTCCATAACCATCTCCCTGCAATTTATATTTTTTTTCACCTATTACTCCTTTTATTATATTAAATTCACAAGAATTTATTGTTTTGTTTTTCTCTAAAGCGTTCCATACACGTGAGTCCGGTTCAACGACATAGTGTAATTTTTTGTCTCTGAGTTTTTTATTCACAAGACATGAAACAGTTCCATATCTTGCTCCTAATTCTAAAACTACATCACTTGAGTTAATGTATTTATCAGATAATGCTTGCTCTACTACTTCAGCATTTTTATGATCAACTAATCTATTATTTTCATCATAAAATATTACAGAAGATTATTTAAAAGTTGATCAGGTTTAAGGTTTATACCATATTTCAGTATCACAAGCTTCTCCACAACCATAACCCGTAGCAATTTTTTTAAAATTATTTTGTTTCCATATTTCATTTAATTCTTCATTGTGACCATCCATTTCATTAACAACAAATCTTATATTATTTAATACATATTTACCTATATCTGTTTTTAAAAAATCAAATAAACAACCTTCGCAATCTGAATATAAACAATCAGGTGGTCCTTCTAGAATAGAAAGATCATCCATTGTTAAATCATTTGCATATTTTTCTAATATAGTATATTTATCTTTAAAATTCTTTTTATTTTTGTAAATATTATCATTTCCCCCCATAGTATTATCATCATTGGGTTCTAATACTAAGTGTAAATTTTCTATATTCCTTTCTTTTAATAATTTATTAATGATATGTGAAACTTTCCCAGCCCCCCCCCCTATTTCAATTACATTTTTACAATGAGGTATTATTTGAAAGGCAACCGAACATTCTCCTAATTCCCATGATTCATCAAATCCATCCCCTTTAAATTTACACTCTTCATATATTTTAAGTTTATTATTTTCATCATGTATAAAATAAAATTCATTCGAATTATTTTTTATATCATTAAAATAACATGCTAACAATATACCTATAAGGATTACTATCATTAGTATGTCATTATCTTTTATGAATTTTATAAATATATTAATTATTTTTTTCATGATTCACTATAAAATAATAATATAAAATAATAATTTAATTACAGATAAGAATATATTAAGAGATAAAATTAATAAACATTCTCCACTAAAGATAATCAACCAATTAATATAACAATCTTTAAGATTAAAGATATATCTGAATTTTATACTTATAAATTAAATATCCAAAACAAAGTAAATGCGCGACATGTACCTTCAAAAATGCTCAGTCTAATATGGTTAGAGAAAATAAATCTTATGAATGAAACTTCTATGGAAAATCCATATAATTCTGAATGGTTTGGTTGGTTTTATAGTGGTTTGTCATCTATAAGAAATAGAGAAATAAATGATCCTTTATCTTTTTCTGATAAAAAGTGGATAAATAAACTTGATAAAAATAAAATTAATTATACTTCTTCTGAGAATGATATAGTTACAGATGATTGGTATGATTATAAACACGATGTAGCCGGTGGTATTTTTATCATACATGAATCTAAAACTCAATTTTATAGAGATAAATTTTATAATTATTTGATAAAGTGTTTAAAAAATTGTGATGACTATACTTGTTATTCGGATCAGATAATATTTAGTAAGTTAAAATTAAACCACCCAGAATATTTTAATAAATTATGTGATGGTTATGGTTGTGTGGTTGAATTGAGTTGAAATATTTTATATATTCTGATATTATACCCGTAAATTCCCCTCTTTTTCCACTTTTTACAAAATATTTACTATGACACATATAATATAAATCTTTGTCCGGATCATTTGTAATAATTACATTTACTGGATAATGTTTCGCGAATATATTTCTAATTTTATTTAGTCTATCATTTGATTCTTTAATATATACATTTTTATGTAATCCTGTTATTATATCTACTTTCTTTATATTTTTATTTAATTTTACTTTTTGTAATAATTTATGATAAAAAGATTCATCATGATAATAATCCGAATAATGTGAGATAGATTTATTTAATATGTCACCTAATCTAAGATGGACGACCAATGTTTCATCATCAGGTTTTTCATATTTATATTCACTAAATATCTTTGATAGTATATCAAAATCGTTCTTCTTATATGTTTTCGGATAACCGCTATATTTAACATATTTAGAACCGAATGAATTAGGATAATTTTTTTCTATATCTCTTAAATAATTAGGATTATTATCATTGATTTTATTATCATATATATATCCTGTAAAAATATCACCGAATCTGTATGCTTCCGATGTTTCTTTTGGACCCCATTTTTCTCCATTATATAAATTATATTCTATATATTTTTCAGGGTCATACAAATAAATAAATATTGACAAGCATAAAAATAATATAAGTATTATCTTATATTTATCTCTAATAAATTCTATTATTTTATTGAATGTTTTTTTCATTATATACTAATAAAAATATTATTTTATAGTATTTAGCATTTCACCAATATAATTTACATTTTTCTTTTCTATATCTGAATAATCTTCTCTTTGAACAACTTCTACGGGTGTTATTAATATAAAATTATCTTTCTTCTGTAAAATTTTCCAATACTGATCCAGAGCATACTTAGGTTTATCATTTGTTTGTATTAATTTCTGTAATCCTTCCGACCAATGATTAATTAATGTATCATAATAAGATTTTTTAACTATATATGCGGTTGTTGTTTGACAATTTTTAACACGAATAAAATTATCATTAATTGTTTCATAAGGTTTGAAATTATTCCCCCCCAAAATGATAACATCCCATTCTATATTAGAATTAACTATTTCATCTAATTTTGTTAATGTTTCTCCAGGATTTAAGAATAAAACATCATCTTCAAAAATAGTAACATAATCCCAATTATTCTTTTTTGCTATTTTTAATACTTCTAAATGACTCATTGAGCAACCTATCGCCCCATTTTCATGTTTAATAGCATTAAATCTATTGGGGTTAGTGATACCGATTTTTTGTAGCTCTGTTATTGCTCCCTGATTTCTATCTTTTCTATGTTCTAAATTTATATAGTAATTATTTTTTAGAATATCATTTATATCCATTTTTTCGATTCTTTTTATATCACCATTAAAATAACAAACTAATAATATACTTATAAGGATTACTATCATTAGTATGTCATTATCTTTAATAAATTTTATTAATATATTAAAATATTTTTCCATGATTCACTATAAATAATATATAAAATAATAATTATTGAAATAATATACTGAATAATGAAATATTTATTTCATCTGAATGATCATGTGTAATTGTTGGTATTTTCCAACAATCATTATTGTTTTTACAATCGCCGAAAACCCTTTCTAAGAATGTGACTGATTTATTAGGAATATTTATTTCTATATCTTCTAGTTTGCTTTTTTTGAATGGAAAAACTTCATCATCTAAGAAATATTCATCGGGCCATATCTCCCGCGCATTTACTTCTGAAAAAATATATTTATTTTCTGTTGTTTCATATGGAAATAAGTCTATAAATATTTTATTTTTTTTATAATTATTATCTTTCTTCATAATTTTAATTAATCCAAAATCTTTTTTTGGCGACTCAATTACTAATCCAACTTTTTCGAAATCTCCCTTAATATCATTTATCCTTAGATAATCTTTTTTTAATATTCCTAAATCAATATCATCATCATATTCTATAATTTTACCTTCTCTAACACTTCCTAATAATGTCCCCCCAATTGCCCAATAATTAATATTATGCTTATCAAATATAGGTATTGTTTTTTTAAAAATATCTAATAAAACCATGTGTAAATATTTCATTTTTATCTTATGAACAATCCATTTTATAGCAATCAAAGTTACTACTATTAAAAATATACTTATTAATATATATTTTTTATTTTTGTTTATCCATGGGTATTTTTTAAGATATTTCATCATATATTAAATAATTATATTTAAAATTGTAATAAATTTCTAATGGGTATTTCATCCTTTATACCGTTAACACCTCATATTAGAAATATAGATTGATTTATAAATAAATTTTATAAGCATCGTATCTTTCTTCATTATTATGTTCGCAATCTACAATTGTGAATCCTCTTTCTAGAAAATAATCTTTTTGAATTACTAGGTGCTTGAATGTTCCTTCATATAAATGTTTGCTTTTTTTAATTACATGTGTTTTACATCTTATTGATCCAATATAAATTCCTTTCTTAGTAACTCTTTCTAGTTCATTAATAGTTTCATCCAGTTTTTCATAATCATCTAAATATTCTAACATACTATTGCATATTGTATAATCAAAAAAGTTTTCTTTAAAAATTTTGTCACATGAATCATAACATAATGCGATTCTATGGAGTATATTAATATGCTTGGAAACAAGAGACATAGATTTATCTACACCAATATAATTATATTTACTTAGATATTGTGACAATAGACCCGCACCACAACCCATTTCTAAAATTTTTTCATTTTCTTTGATGTTAAACTTATCTAAGATTTTAGTTAAAAATTTTAACGGATTGAAATTTGTTTCTTCCCATCCATTTAGTAAAAATAAATCATTATTATCAATTTTCCCTTTTTTAAGCCATATATCATTCCATCCCCCGCTCTCAATGATATCAGTTGTTGAGATACCATTATTATAATCAATTTTTATAAATTTATTCAGTTGTTTCGGTATCTTAAAGAAATTATCTTGTTTTGATTCATCTTCAATATTTAAAAAGGCGTGAACTACATAATCAATATTATTATCATTAATAAATTCCTCTGTTATCTGTAACATATCTGTAATGATAACGTTATCAACATAGATACAAGAAGATAATATAAATTCCCTTTGTTTTTCATTGAATATAGGCTTACGTTTATATTTAGTTGATGTTTCATCGTTAATTAGACCCACTATTAATTTTATATCATTATCAAAATATTCTTTTATATTTTTAAAATGATTTAAATGACCCATATGAAACAAATCAAATATGCCATCACAATATATATTCATTTTATACCCTTTAGATATAAAATAATAATATAAAATAAATATATAAATGGTAAAAACTAGTAGGAGAGAGAGAAAATATCAAAACAGGAGTAGAAGATGTAAAGAGTGCCGATGTAATCCATGTAAGTGTAAAGAAGAGATTCATTGTTATAAAATCACTTGTGGTAAAACAAGAAAGAGAAAAAATGCCCATAGAAGGAAAACGAAAAGAGTTTCACAAAAGGGTGGATTTTTACCAATTGCTGCCTTAGGATGTGGGCCATGCTTAGCTGGCCCTGCATTAGGTGTTGCTGGCTTAGGAACCGCTGGTTACATGGTTAGTCGCAGTAGTAGTAGCAAAACTGTAAATGGTAAAACACAGTTAAAAAGAAAAGAATCTTATTCACTAAAGAAAAATGGGAAAAAGATGAAAAAAGTATTTGAGCAAAAGAATAATCGTATTTATTTAAATCGCAAAGAACTTTTACCAAGACCTAAAAATATAAATCAAGCAACGAAACGATTAAATCAAAAAATAGAAGAATGTGTAAAATCGGGTTTCAAGAAATGTTAAGATTATATTCTAAGAAAGATCTGGTTTAGGATTCAATGAAATCTCAGGTGTTCCATCGGGTCTAAATCTAGCTTTAGCTATTTTAGGATATGTTTTCACTAAATATTCTTGAGCTGTTTTATTCATTTGAAATCTATCTTGACCTAATCCACCTGGAGCATTGAATTTTGTAGTGAATGTGATATCATTAAATCTTAAGACTCCTTTATCTTTCAGATAAAAAAGAATACTTTGTTCAATATCTTCTTTGCTCACGGATTTCATACTAGGATATAAATCTTTAGAATGACGATTAATATAACCATGAACAACTCCGATAACAAATCTTAAGTCGGTAGTTGTCTTATGTTTCATAAATAAATTATTTTTAACTGGATAAACACCCCATAAATATAAACCATGTTTAGTTAGTGTATTGAATGCTTTCTTAAAAAACGAGTCTAAATTAGATATCTTTTTTAGAGAATCGTCTCTTTTTAACTGAATCATATTTTGAACATCATCATCCATGGATACAATCTTAGTGCCCTCAGGGAAGTATTGACTAATATATCTTCTTTGTGGAACCAATCCTTTTTTACCGACTACTATTTTATGATAAGTATTTGGATCCATTTTCTCTCTATACAATCTTTCTTCACTCTTATTTGCTACGAAAACAAAAATTTTATTAGTGGGAACTTTACCTTTTTTCAGTGTTGGTAAAGTTTTAGTAGTAACTTCATCATAGCGTTTGTAGGTAGGAATTGCTACAACATAATCAACAGAATTTACACTTGATGATTTATTCTTTGTTTTACCTCTTGATTTCTTGCGTTTAACTGTTCTCATATATATTATATATTATATATATTTTAAAATCTGAAATGATTATGATAACTTTGTAAAGCGGATTGAAAAATGGTGTTTTCATATTTTTCTTCACTTTTAGAATCTATAGCTGTTACTAGGATGTATGTTTCTTTTGGGATATTGAGTATTGTTGTTTCATTTTCAAAAAGAGTAGATAGTTTTAAAAACGAATTATCATTACACTGATATATATTAATAATTTGGGGTTTAGTTTTGTTTGCGAAGAATACAGGATTCTTCATTCTTTACTTTATGGATAGAATAAAAAGATAAGAATCAAATTTATTTATATTTTATAAAGCGCGTTTAAATTATTTAAAGAATTTAATACTTTAAATAATTATCTTTAAATATGATAAATGATACATTGCTATTAGAATCCCTTCATAATTTTTTCAGTAGTCCTTATAATAGAGACAAATTAATATCTGTATTGTCAGATGATAAACGTATTTCATTGCGTTCAATTGATTGGTTTATCACTAATTTTTCGAAAAAAAATAATACTTATTATTTGATTTATAACGATGAAAATGGTAATCCATCTTTTGATGATAAAAACAATGAATATAGAATTAACATGAATGTATTTCATTCTTATAAATCTCAGTTAAAAGCTTATTCTAAAAAGAGATTTGACCCCTTTTGTAGGAGAGATAGATTGTTGTTTGAGATGGATGGTGGTCATTCAGTAGAAACTACAATCGGTCAATTAAATTTTTTTAAGTGGGCTATCTCTAACATGGTAGTTGATTATATTGGATTATATAAAGATGAAATAGAATATGATATGAATACTTCATTAAAATTAATGAAGGAGAATTCTGATAAAAAAGCAGGTTCAAGAAAGAAGAGACAAGAATTATCTCTTTCGGCGACAAGAGGATTAAAAATGAATCGTGTACCAATTGAGATTACATTTGATTAAAAATATTTAAAAATACTCTATTAAATATTAATATAAATAAAGATGATTCAGATGTATGTTACTACCCCCAATAACAATATTGTTATACTGAATGGTGTAAGAGATTCATTTCGTTGTAGGCAACGAAAGAAAGATAAAAAGGATATATTTAAGTTTATCAGTTATAGAAAAATGTTAAGAGAAAGAAAGAAACATAATAGTCGTGTTTATGGTCCAATGCCGTTTTATACAATTTCTAAATTATAAATCTATTTAAAATTTTAATATCTACAATTTAATATATAAATATGCAGATTTTTGTAAAAACTTTAACGGGGAAAACAATCACACTTGAAGTTGAGGGTTCAGATAGTATTGAAAATGTTAAGGCTAAGATTCAAGATAAAGAAGGGATCCCACCTGATCAGCAGAGACTAATTTTCGCCGGAAAGCAATTAGAAGATGGCAGAACTCTAACTGATTATAATATTCAAAAAGAATCTACATTACACCTTGTATTACGTTTAAGATAAAATCATGTTTAAAGGGGAAAAATGAATAACTTTACCATCTTGTGTATAGCAAAGCCCATACCCCGTTTTACCATTACATGTACTCTTAGAAAATAGTAAGAATAAAAATACCAGTAATAAAGCAAAGACTAATTTATTTTTACGAATCGTTTCAATAATACTCATATATATATTATTGAAACAAAAAAATTTAATTTAATTTTTAATTTTAATTTACAATAAGAATAATAGTTATAAAGTTAATAGTTTGAATTATTATTCTAAGCCGCTTCAACTACCTCTTCTTCTGAATCACTTTCAATATAGTTCCCCTGCTGAAGCTTTTCAGCACATTCATCATCTGAATCATCCATGAAAGCATATTCATCAAACCCCTTTGCTACCTTAACTCGTAGTTGTTGAGCTGACCAAGTACATCCAAACTTACCGGGTGAATGCCAGACAAAATCACACTTGAATAGACCCTTCACTTGCGAGTTCTTCTTGAGACACTTGGTAAATTCCATATAGTTTTCACCATCCTTATCATTGAAGTTGATTTCTTGCTTATCTTCGTTAAAGCATCGGCATTGAATCTTACCTTCCTTCTTCTTTACCTTGAATCCGAAATTAGGTGGATAACGACCAGTAGGCTCCCCAGATTCTGGATCCAGATACACCTTAATGGTAGGAGTAAACATGGACTCAATGACATCGTTGGATAGATTCTTCTTCTTGAACCATTCAATTGAATTTTCCTTAGCAAGCTTCTTGATCTTCTCATCAAATTCAATCATCTTATCATGAAATACCTTACAACTTTCGTTAGAAAGAGTGAGATTTGTCTTGATATTGTACTTCGCGTCTGGTCCATCCTCAAACACCTGTGGATCAAATGTCACCCCCATTTCTGGAGACTGAACGTAAAGTGGGCCACCATCATATTCAAGAAAGAATAGCTTGGCACCACTTGACATTGCGAGAGACCGACTAAATGATACCTTGGAAGCATCGAAGTCCTTAAGCATAACTGGCTTGAAATCGCTCATTATTGCTGGTTGTTTTAACTCTTTTTTTCTGTTTTACTCTTTTCTGTTTTTACTCTTTTTTCTGTTTTAAGCTCTTTGTTTATTTATTTAGTTGTATTTCTCTTTGTATTTCTCTTTGTATTTCTCTTTGTATTTCTCTTTGTATTTATAATTTATTACAAATAACTATCAAATCAAATTTTTAAGTAGTTTTGTGAAAATACCGAACAATATTTAAATATTTTCCAATTAGATATTAATATAGATGGATATTTGTAAATTTATTGACTCTTCAAATTCAGAAAATTCAGAAAATTCAGATTCAAAAAAATCATGTAAATTTAAGTGTGGATATGGTGAATATTGTTATAAACATCGTAGAAATCATTTAATCAAAGATGATATGATAGATACGGATAATTTTACTGGATTAAGTAAAGATTATCTGAAAAGTGATTTATTATATTATCATAAAAACAAAATGAAGAATAAATATCAGACAGTTAGCAAAAATGAATTATTTAATGAAGTTAAAGATTATATTAATTCACTAAAAATATATGAAAATCAAGCGTTTCAAAAAAGGATCATTTTTATTCAGTGTATCATGAGAGGCAAGCTAGTAAGAATAAAAAATGTTAATATTAAATGCAATAATGATGAAGATTTTTATACATATGAAGATTTAAAAGATATAGAATATAAGTATTTTTATTCTTATAAAGATAAGAGCAATATAAGATGGGGTTTTGATATAAGATCATTTGATAAATTAATTCAGATGAGATACCCTAATCCTTACACAACTGAAGAGATCCCATTAAATATTATTGAAGAAGTAAAAAATAAGATAGATATTTTAAAATTAGACTCTGATTATGAAGATTTAACAGATAGCATTGTTCGCGATAGAAAAGAAACAATTAAACAAAAGATAGTTGATTTATTTTCATTCATAGAGCAATCTGGATATACATGTCATGTAGAATGGTTTACTAATCTAAGTGTAAGAAGACTCAAAGAATTATATCGTCAATTAGAAGATATTTGGAATTATCGTAGTCAATTGAGTAATCAAATGAAACGTAATATATGTCCACCGAATGCCGAAATATTTAGAACCCCGATGATTGAAGTAATGAATTATTCTTGTAAAGAAGATTTACAAGAGTTAATCTTACACGAAGTATTAAAATTTACTCAAGCGGCAACTGATTCAGACCGAAAATTAGGATTTATGTATTTTCTAATTGCTTTTGGGATGGTTTCACCTCAATGCTATCATGCTCATATTGATTGGCTATCGTTTATGATGATCAATTAAATGAATCTGAATTAAAATCACTTAAATAAATGACGATTTAGTATAGTATAACAAGTAAGCGCGGTTGATTGATAATTAAAAAATATAAATAGAGAATATAAATAATAATGCCACCATCTAAGAAAAACGTAAAGAAGACTACTCCTGCCCCAAAGACTAAGAAGCCAGTCAAGACTGCTCCAGCTAAGGCAGTCCCAGCCCAGGAACCTGCTCCAGCACCTGCTCCAGTACAGGAACCAGTAGCACCAGTAGCACCAGTAGCACCGGTCACCACCGAAACCCCGGTTGTTAACGACACTCCTTACCTCGAGGAGTTCACCTCGGTTATTGTAGAACTTGACAATGCTATGAATACTATTCGCATGCTTAAGACTCGTCTTCAGAAGCTTGAGAAGCAGGTTCATCGCGACACTAAGGCACTCAACAAGAAGGCCAATGGCAAGCGCGCACGCAAGCCTCGTGATCCAAATGCTCCGAAGAGCGGGTTCGCAAAGGAAGGTCCGGTATCCGATGAGATGCGCAAATTCCTTGGCCTAAAGAAGGACGAACTTATCTCCAGGACTGATGTCACCAAGCGCATCCACGAATACTGTAAGTCCAAGAATCTTCAGAATCCGGCTGATAAGCGTCATATTAAGGCCGATGCTTCTCTTCGCAAGCTTCTCAAGATGAGCAAGGATGATGATCTAACATTCTTCAATCTTCAGAAGTTCATGAAGGTTCACTTCCCTAACAAGGAAGGTGTTTACCCGACTGCTTAATTCCGACTGCCTAAATAGTATTTATAATAAATTTAGTTAGATTTTAGATAGATTAATAGTTTAAGATTAAATTTTTTGTTTACACATAAATTCTTAATTTTTTTTTCATAATAGATTTTACGAATAAAAAATCTCAAACATTGTATCTTTTAATCTACTAATTTCTACTTCTTTCATGAAGCCAAGATCTTCTATTTTTATAAGATCCTCTGAATAAGCCCATTTAATAATATCTAAAGTGTCTATACCTATATCAAGAAGGTCTTGTTCATGTCTAGTAATATCACACATATGAAGTAGATCGGATAAATTTTCGGGTCTGTATAACTCTTTTTGTATTAATACTTCGTGTCTTAATTTATCTTCTTTTTCGAGTTGGCGTCCATCACTTGCCATAAAGACTGTTTGATTACAATTACAACTTTCTAATAACACCTTTATCTCCCCTGTAAACTCTATATTTGACTTTGGAGGGATCTCACCCCCCCTAGTAATTATTTTATAATATATTGCGAAACGAGGGAATAATTCTCTTAAACAAGCACACGTATTTATTAATGATTCTTTGGGTGGGTGATAATGTCCTGAATTATTATCAACTATTATTATACTTTTGGAAGTATTTATATAAATATCACCTGCACCAATAATTAATTCACCTATCCCTAGACAATCGTGGGTAATACGATTTCTTAAATCTTTAATAATAAGGTTTCCAATAAGAGCACTTTGCAAAGAATTTCCTTCTCCGGGAATACTATATCTAACTCCATCATAATATATTTCTCCATCACTTTTTCGGACAACATACATATAAATTAAACTACCACTGACAGCCGATAAATCTAACTGAGATAATTTAGGATAACTAAATCCTATTCTTAGTAGTTCTTGCTTTATTTCTTCCATACAAGGGTTTACGCCAGCAACTATATTAATAGGCTTTATTTTCATAGCCTTCAATATATCTATATTTTTTCTTATTTCTCCAGATAATCCACCCCCCCAATTGATTTTCTTTTTCCTGCGATTGAATTTATTAGATTTGCATTTATATTTATTAAATTTTTTACCGGTTTTATTATTTTTCAGGGTTTTTTTACTTTTTTTATGCTTTTTTGTAAATTTTTTACTCATTTTATTTTCTGGTTAATTAATAACATATATATATATAATTTATTACACTTATTAAAGTCGTAAAATATATTATTAAGGGTATAATTGAAGTTAAATATTTAATTCACAAACACTCATTCTGAGTGTATTATAATATTTATCATCTTTTGATATTTTTCTTTTCTTTGGCATCTCTAAATGATATAAATATGCCAGACATGATTCATGATCTTTTACATAAGGATTATTTTCACAATTCATTAAAAATGATTCTAGGTTAGAAAAGATTTCGCCGACAACTAAATAATAAGCTGTAATATTTGTATCCTTATCTAAATTTTTATCTTTTGTTAATTTAACGAATGCTTTCACTTTATTTGCTTGATAAAGAGCAAACTCAGTTTCTATAGCTAACATAGTACAAAAATGTTGATATTTTGTTGATGAATTAGTTAAAGATGAAATAAAATATGTATTTAATATTTTTGCCCATGTTTCAGTATAAGATTCATCAATTAAGATATCTTTACTCTCCAGATTATATTTTTGACATAATCTTTCTGTGATAGCATCATGACCACCTAGACTACTACAACGCAGGCCATGAAGTATTTCATGAATGATTACTTTAATACATTCTTCTTTTCTAAAAATACATATTTCTGATTCAGTATCGGTAAAACTATTTGAACCTGAATTCGCATTTAGATTTGTTAGCCTCTGAGAATTTTTCTTTAAAATCTTCTTGTCGGGTAAAAGACATAAGTGAATTGTAATTTTACGATTTTTATCGCTAAAAGCAGTGATAAAAGAAATAGCTTCTACTAATAATTCTGTATTTGGATGATCTATATTATTTGAATCAAGATAAATATGTAAAGTATTTCTGACACGACTTCTGCCTGTTGTTGTCCAACGTAAGGTCATAACATTTTTTCGTGAATCTAGTTTCGTTTTAATACTTTTCGCTATAAAATCACTTGTTGGATAATTCATAGTGTTCATGGTTAATTGAATTTTAGAATTTTTATATTCACTATGTAAACTTTCATATAATGATCTAACTGTTTGTGATTTTAAAAGGATATTAATATCAGATTTACCTAAAAAATGATTTATTAAATCATTTGAAATTTGAGTAAGCATGGTTAATATAAGTATAGATAATTTAAGTAAATATTTCTTTAATAATACTTTCATATTGATATTTATCATGAATCATTAAATCTAAATTCTTATAAATATATAAATCTCCTCTCTTAGATCCTTCTTTTAGACCAAGATATGGTATTTTTAGAGAATTGTTAAATTCTAAGGAGTTCTTCAAATTTATTTGTACATCGTTGGGTAATTTAATAGGAAATGTATCAATAAAATAATATTCATAAAGATTAATCCTATGATTATAATAAATATCTTTGCCATTTAAACTATAATGTTCGGGTAAGATAGTCTGTATATGAATCGTTAAAACATGATTTTCAATTTGAAAATTTAACGAATAATCACTATGAGTTACATAAATATTATAAGCATATCTATCTGTAATAAGAATTATTTCTTTGCTCTTATTCTGATAAACATCTTTTAAAGAACGATTTAAATTTAAAACGAAATTATCATTGATACTATTCGCATAAATATATTTAATGTCTCTAAGATTCAGTAGAGAATATTTTTTATCAAGTTTTTGATAGTTAAACTTATAATTTATTTTACTTTTTAAGTGTTGAGGCAAGGATTCATATAGTAGTTTTAAAAATTTAAATTCAGTAGATTCTTTAAGTCTTAAATAATAATCATGAAGTATTTCTAATTCTGTATCTGAAAAATGATTAATAAAATCTTCTCCTAAATTCCCTTTGAATAATAATTTCATGTCATATAGATATCTTTTTTTAGGATTTGATAGAATAGAATAAGCTTCGGCTAATAATTTAAAATTTTCATCCGATATCCCATTGTTTTTATCTGGATGATATTTTTTAGCAAGTTTGTAATAATGTTTTTTGATATCTTTTGTTGAAGAATTTTGATCAATATGTAGGATTGTATAATAATCCATGTTAGTAATTCAATAATTAATTCTATTTAAATAATTTCTCTAAAAAAAAATATATTGTAAGGTATAAAAATGAAACCTTCTGATATCGCTGATAAATTTGGATCTCTTGTAAATAAACAGCGTACCCCTATCGAGATGGCACTTATCGTGTTAATCTTAATTCACTACGCGCCAACTGAAGTCTTTGGACGACAGATGGATTCCCGCATCAAGTCCATGTTAGGGCCGGTTCTTAATCCAATCCATGCTATCATGAACAATGTCTTTGTTAGACTTTTCTTATGGTTAGTATTACTATACTCTTGCTGCTATTCTAAGGATATGTCATTATTCTTCCTTGTCGCAATCTACTTTGTTCAGGCAAGCAGATAGATTAATTGGATAAACATTTTCTCTATATGAACAAGTGATCGGTAAGATTTCTTAAATTCATATTCACATCCTGATAAACATTTTGTAATATCTATTTTTTGTTTGAAGGTATATTTAGGATCTATTATAAAATATTCGTATAATCTTTTGTGTATATCATCTATATTATATTTTAATATATTATATGAATGTTCTTTTATTTCTTTTATATTAATATCTTCTTTTAACCAATCATTGAATTTTTGATATATTTTAAGATAAATATCTTCATGTTTGTAAATATAATCATTATGTTTTGAATATAATATAATTTCATCTTTATCAAGTAATGTATATATTTTATCATAAATAGGTATTCTTTCTATATAAGATTTGTCTTTGATATAATCTTTTACTAATACTCTCTTTTGTTTATTATTTATAGATGGTATCCTTATACATAAACATCTGCTTTGTATAGGGGGTATAATTGTACCGAATGTATTTGTTATCATTACAAATTGTGTTGTTTTTCTATATTTTTCAATGATTACTCTTAATTTGCTTTGTAAATTAAGAGTAATATAATTATAATTATCAAATATGATGATATGTTGATTATACTTACTATAATAATTATCTGATTTTACAATGCTTTTTAATAAAGTGAAAAAATATTCTGAATTCTTATTTTTTATCTTACTGATATCAAAAAGTTTACAATATTGATTATTTTGATAAGTTAGTTTCTCATGGATAATTTCATTCAATTCTCCAAATATAGAATTCAGATAACTGTCAAGATTAACATTTGATCCATAAAAGATAATATTAGGACATGACTTGTTAAAAATATTTTGTGTTAATAGATTCATAAGTTTATTTAATATATTTTAATTTAAATAGATTTTAATGAGTCATATAGTTTTAAAAAATATAGATATTGATAAAATAAATATTAAAGAAAGTTATAATAAATACAATATATTTTATAATGATTTATTTTGTATAATAGGAATACCTATTCAGTGTAGTGGAGAAATAATTGATGATAGAGGAAATTATAAATTTTATATAGATGAGAAATCATTGCCTATTTTAATGAAAATACAAAGTTTTTTTAAATCTCAATTTGATAGATGTAATGATTTTATAAATTATGATAAAATAGGTAATTACATATATTTCACAAATAATTATTATACAAAGGATAAATTAAATGGAACGATTACAGATTTATATTTAAATATTAAGTATATCAATAAAATTAATTATAATACATTAATTCATATAATTTAATGGAGAATTATAGAATGTTAGCGAATCCATGCTTACTCGCTGATGAAAAGATTGTTAATATAAAAATATCATTCGAGGATAAATTAAAAGAATTAGTTTCTCATGAATATAATGAGATTTACATACCACAAGAAACATATAATAAAATAAATCATTCAATCCAAAATCATATTGATGATTTAATTACAGATCAAATTATCAATGAAACATTAAATATTATTATTGAAAAAGTGATTTTAGAGAATAAAGATAAAAAATTTGATTTTTGTTTACCATTTGATTAAGTAAATGCTATGGATATTATATCTTTATTAAATTTAAAACTTGAAAAAGAATTATTCAATGAATTAAAAGTAGAATTAGGTGATACTATAAAGGATGAAGACTTAACGTCTACAATAAGAGATAAAATAGACAAATATCCATTCTTCATTGGGAAGAAGGAATCTATTAAGATCATAGAAAATCAATGCTGCGCACGTTGCATGGGGCCTCGTTATTCTGATATAAGATGTTCAAAAAAAGCACTTGATGGCGACTATTGTAAGAAACATGCGGGGCAAATCGTAGAAAATGATTATTTAAAATTTGGTAGATATGATGAACCCAGACCTATCATTAATGAAAATGGTAATAAAATACCATGGAGAGATACTACTGCTTTAGAAGATATAAATACACTAATTCAATATCAACACGTGAATTTACAAAAATTAATAAAATAATATATATAATAATGCTATGTGGATTAAGTGAAAAGGGGCGATGTAAACAAGTTTTTTCTAATACAAATGTATCTGAAGAATGTGGAATAAGCGATAATAAAAATCAAAAAAGATGTAAGCGCAAAACTGTTACAGTCTCTCCTAAAATAAATCAAAAAAAATGTCCCAAAGGGAAAATTTTAAATCCAAAAACAAATCGTTGTATAATGAATCGTAAAAATATACGTAAAAATACAAGGAATAAATGTTCGAAAGGTAAGGTTTTAAATCCAAAAACAAACCGATGTATAATCGATAGAAAGAAATCTGAAAAGAAAACAAAAAAAATATGCCCCCCTAATAAAATTTTAAATCCTAAAACGAACCGCTGTATATTGAATCGTAAATTACCCGAAGATGAAGCCATAGAATTTAATTACAGGTGTAAATCCGGATATATTTATAATAATGCTACAGGGAGATGCGTAAATAAAAATGGTCCTACAGGTAAAAAAATAATAATAAGTAGAGTTACAAAGTCTATTGGTGGACCAATTTCGTTTCATTATTTTAAATTTGAATTTGGGGGTGTTTTAAGACATTATTTATTTTTTGGAGATCGGCATACTCAATATTTTAATAAAAAAAATCCAGAAATCATTGAAATATCAACATTAATAAAGAAAATAGTGAGAAAATCTCCTCATTGTATTGATTTATTTTCAGAGAATCCGATTTATCATGATGTAGATAAGGGTAGAGGTAAGGCTTTACAAAAATATGAATCACCATTAGATGCGATTAGATTAGAATTTGGAAACTGTCCTAAACATAATTATTATCCAGGAAAATGTGAATATAATAATTTAAGATATCAAAATTGGGATTTGAGATTTAACACCCAAGAGGGTCCACGTTGGAAAAGTAATCCATATGATGAGCTTTTCATGGAAAATCCGCAGGAGTATATAAAAATACTAAAACATTTTTCCAAAAAAAATATTATTTTATATCTATTAGGATTCACTGAAAGAATAAAGTCTAATATAGTAAAAAAAATTGATAAATATTTTGATGTAGCATTTAGTAGAGTTTCAAGTGATAGTTTCAAAAATGATACATCTGATAAAACTATGTTAACTAAAAGAAGAAAATTAATTCGTAAAGAATATGATAAATGTATGCGTTCAGTGAAGTTTCCCCATGATTTAATTAATACTTATATAAAATCTTATAACAGTTTAAAAGATGTAGATTTTACATTAGTTTTCACTGATTTTTACATGATTTGTAGAATGTTTATGAATTTTGATCGCAATAAAAGGACGCCAAAAGGTTGTCCTACAAAAGGTAATAATAATTATGTGACTCCAAGATATTCAATTGTATATGCTGGAGATTCTCATATAGTGGATTTATTTGTATTTTTTGAAAACATGTTTGGCGCAAAACCAATTTATACAACTAAACATATCCACCCTTATGGAAAATCAAATAAATTAATACATATCAATGATCTTCGCAATCATAAAGGGAAAAAGTTGAATGATGTAGTAACAGTTGATGATTTATTCAAAGATTTTTATGAATAAAAAAAATATATATATGATAGTATAAATGGTTCATCTTTCTAATCCGACAATGATTGGTATTATGATATTTTATAGTATTCTTACTTTCTTTGTAGGTCCTATTGTAACGCGACCTTTCTTAAAAGAACACCCCGATCAATGTATTGCTGGATTTCTCCTTGGATTCACTGTATCTGTATTCTTATGGATGAAATTTGGTCGCAAATATGTTAAGAATAATTAATCCAAATTTTACATGTTATAAAATAATGACAGATCAAACCATAATGAAAGACTACTATCTTTGGTTAATAAGATATTATAAATAGATTTTTTATCTATCTTGCTATACTCCGCGATGTAAAGAGAGACTAAAAATGGCGATATACTTTTACCATCATAACAAACAATTAATATATTTTTATCACTGATGTTATCATCTATAAATGATAATATTTTATCTTTATTTTGTCTAAGCAACATTAAATCAGTATCAGAATTTTTATCATTAGAGAATGGTAATCTCACTTTCTGAATATCTAAATCAGGAAAATCAAATATTTGAGTACAATTCAGTATAATATCTATACTGTTTTCTTTCATGAATTTTTGTGAATTTAAAATAGCACTGTCTCCGATCCATAAACCAGATAATATTTCATTTACATACATTATTATTGAATTATTTTTAATTTATTCAATAAAAACATAAATTTGATTTATAATTTTTTTTATTATTAAACTTACTTAAAACTTACTTTTAGTATTTTTAACGATCAATGGATACATTTAAAACATTCTTTGAAAAACTGGATGAAATGTATGAAAGCGAAGAAAGAATAAAAACATGTTGTGAATTAGAAGAAAATTACTGCGTAAGCGAAGGAGTTATAATATGTAAATCTTGTAACAATGTAATTAATAATATAATCGATTCTCCTGAATGGAGAAATTATAAGTCGTCTTCCGGTAATCCTACTAGATGTGGGATGCCCTCGAATAGTCTTTTACCCCAATCTTCTTTAGGAACATCTATAGCATCAAGAGGATATAATTTAAAAATGAAAAAGGTAGACCAATATCAAAAATGGAATTCTATGCCTTACAAAGAAAGAAGTCTTTATAAGGTATTTAATGATATTGACGCGAAGTGTAAGACTAATAATTTACCTCCCATTATTAGTAATACAGCGAAATCATTTTATCGGATAATTTCAGAAACTAAAATTTCAAGAGGTAAAAATAGAATCGGTATCATAGCGGCGTGTGTATATCATGCTTGTAAAGAGTGTAATGTCGCTCGTTCAACAAGTGAGCTCGCGTCTTGTTTTGATATTGATAGTAAAGTAATGACAAAGGGATGTAAAAATTTTACTGAAATCATGAGAATGAGTACAATAGATAAGCAAAGAATTCAATCTCATAAAAGTATCACAATAAGTGATTTTATAGAAAGATTTTGTCACAAGTTGGAAATAGTGGAGGTAGAACATATTAAATATCTATGTAAATTATGTGAAAAATTAGGGTTGAATAATGATAATACCCCTCCAGCAATGGCTTCAGGGTGTATTTATCTATATTGTAAAAGATTAGATATAGATAAAACTAAAAAAGATATTTCTGAAGTTTGTAAAATTTCAGAAGTAACAATTAATAAATGTTTTAAGAAGATAGAAAACATCAATGATATTGAAGATTATTTACTTACAATAAGTAAGTCTTAACAATATAAAATATTGTTCCAATTAATACTGCTTTCACAAAAACCGCCTGCATATTAAGTGACCCATCTTCAGATAAAAACATGGTAACACCCTTAAATAGATTATCTACTTGATCTACATTAAATAAAATACTTAGGAAAATAATAACCATTACATTTTTTGCTTCAAATTTAATATTCTCTAAGATATCATTTGATTTATCATTTTCAATCATGTTTGTTTTTTGATTCATCTGCTGCATGTTCTGTTGCATAGCCTGCTGCTGTTGCATAGCCTGCTGCTGTTGCATAGCTTGCTGCTGCATAGCTTGCTGCTGTTGCATAGCTTGTCTCTGAGCCATCTGTTGTTGCATCATTTTCATTTGTTCAGGTGAAGGTGGCTGACCTGGCTGGCCTGGCTGACCTGGCTGGCCTGGCTGGCCTTGTTGACCTGGCTGGCCTTGTTGACCTGGCTGGCCTGTGCTATTAATATCATTTAAAATACTATCAACCAGTTTAGAATCTTCATCACTTATCCCCCCACCGAGGTTTCCAATCTGGGTTTCCTGACTCATTTTATAGTAACTTGAAATAATATAATGATTTTTTTTAAACGTATTTTTTTATAAACTATTATTATAAATAATGGTTCATCATACTAAAAAACCCCGTAAAAGAAATACTCATAAAGGACTTACACGTAAGAGTCATACTCGTAAGAGAAGTGTGACTCGTAAGAGAAGTGTGACGCGCAAGAGAAGGGTGACTCGTAAGAGAAATATTAAATATGGGGGCGCATGTTGTGCATCAAAACCAAGAAGTGTTTCAACAAAAAAATCAAAAACAAGAAGTAGTGATCCAAAACCAAAGCGATTAACATTGAAAGAAAAAATTAGAATAGAATATGAAAATGTGCCAGATGAAAAAATTAAAGATCGAATATTTGGTCTTCGAGAATCAGGACTACGTGTGGGATATGAAAGTTCTGGGCGGAAAGTATTACCCACAAGATATTCAAGTCAAATAAAAATATTGGAAAATATTCTCGAAGAAAGAAAAAAGACAATGAGCATTTAATATTAAACAGCAACCACTTGATAATCATTACACATAGAAAAGGCATAATTTACAATCAAAAATGCTAATATCACTGAGAATAATTTTTTGATAATATCATTCATTTATTACTAATTTATATTTTAATTTTTACGTTCTAATACAATATTAGTATCAGTTGTAACATACCTATAAAATATTAAAAGACACATTGTTAAAAACAAAACATTGAAATCAATAATATCTTCTAAATCCATTTATATTATATATGATTAAAAAAATCTGGATCAGTAGGTAAAGGAACATCCGTTTCTATTAAACGAGTCATATCAAATAATTCATTTTTAGTATATCCAAAGGGTTGTATCATTTGATATGCCGATTTAGTTTGACTCATTTTATCTTTTAAATTCATGCTATCTGAATATGATTCCCATAAATTTTCTTCTTTAAAAAAATCTTTCATCTTGTCTCTGTTTACTAAACGATTATAATTATGAACATGCTTCTGAGGACAATTCTTCTCTTTAGGTTCATATGGCAATTCTGTAAAATTTAAATAACCTTCTTTGAATCCACTCATAATCAGTAAAAATAATAGCAATAATAAATAATGATACATCTACAATAAGTAGATATTTAAATTAAGTTTAAAAGATATAAATTCTATATTTATAGATTTAATTATAATAAATGAATTTTTCTTCATTAAACTACGATGATGAACCACTCGGCATGTTTAGTCAAGCTTCTACTATCATAAATACTAATTCGGAGCCGGTATGTATCGCAAATAATTTAACTGATGAATCTATTCATATTAGAGATAATCTATTAAATATCTTAAATGACAGAGATATTTTACCTATTGATGATAAAGAATTCAAATGTGAAGAAATAGATACTATCATTAATCATATTGAAGATTTAAATAAAGAATTAATGCCTTTACAAGATGATCTTGAAGAATATCATCAAAAGTATCAAGGGGAAGTAAAAAAAACAAAAGAAAATATTGATAAAATAGATTGTAGTATTCAATTCATAAAAACATGCAATAAAGAATATGAAAGTAATGAAAAAATTAAGTCTATCGTGGATTCATTAACTGAATATATTAAAACTATTAATGAAAATGATAAACTAAAAGAGGCTAAAGAAGAATATATAAATAAAAGAAAACTAATCAATAAACATTTATGTTTAATCAATGCTGTAAATAAACTTAATGTAGCTGCTATTTGTCCGATTTGTCTTACAGATAAAATAGATAGTTATTGTAATCCATGTGGTCATACCGCATGTAAAAAATGCTTAGATAAAACTTCTAATATTGTGAATAATGTGAATCATAATAAATGCTCAATATGCCGCGAATATGTAATGGAAATCCGAAAGTTATATTTTATATAAGCCATAAAGGATGACAAATCCTAAATAATAATAAGATATACTCGGATATTTTTGCTGAATACCTAACACCCTTGAAAAATCATTAAAACCTTTATACTCTTTGTATTCAGGATAACATATACTATTTACCCATTCAGTTAAAGCACATTTATCATCATTTGTTATCCAATGTAATAATGTTATGATTACAACTATCAAGTGTGTAAAAGGATCTAATAAAAATCCACCAAAGTAAATATAAATATCAACTAAATGATGAAAATATAATATTAAATTTCCTTTTATACTGTTACATGGATACATTTGAATATCAATTAAATATTGAAGAGTCGTTAAAAAATTTGATATTTATTTAAATCTTATGCTATCTATATAGTTAAATAAATAACATGGTTCAAACAACATTATCACGAAATGGTTACAAAATTAAAAAATGTGAATTATCTCAAAAAGAATTAAAAGATATAAAAAAAGATTTAACCGTAAATCCTTATGTTGTTGGGGACTTTGGCAATGGCAACGAGAAACGTTTTAGTTTATATATGGAATCTCCGAATAGTATCTATATCCCAAGATTTTATGCTTTTGAGAAATATGGTAAACCTGATAAATCTAAAATGGATGAAGGTGTAGACATAGATATATCATTTAATGGATCATTAAGGACAGAACAAGAACCTATTATTGATTTATATAAAAAAGCATGTTTAGAAAAAGGTGGAGGATTAATTTCTTTAAAATGTGGTGGAGGTAAAACTGTTCTTGCTCTTTATATTATATCTATGCTAAAAAAGAAAACCATTGTTGTAGTTCATAAAGATTTCTTAATGACTCAATGGAGAGATAGAATAACACAATTCTTACCTCAAGCACGTATTGGTAAAATTCAACAAAATACAATTGATATTGAAAATAAAGATATTGTTTTAGCAATGGTTCAGAGTCTTTCACAAAAAGAATATGAATCCGAAGTCTTTTCTACATTCGGTTTGGCTATCTTTGATGAATGTCATCATCTTGGAGCTGAAGTATTCTCTAAATCTATGGCGAAGGTAGCATCTAAATACATGCTTGGATTAAGTGCAACACCAGATAGAAAAGACGGGTTAAGAAAAGTATTTGAATGGTACATAGGTCCGATGGTCTACTCATCAAAAAGTGAGGTTAATAAAGATTTTATTGAAACGCGTATTTATGAATATACTAATGAAGAAGATATTCAATACTCAAAAATAGATAAAATACATACAAAAAATGGACCCAAACCATGTATGCCTAAAATGATTAATAATATTTCAGATTGTATTCATAGAAACAACTTTATCAATGAAATTGTTAAAACCGAATATGAAACAGGTAGAAAGATATTGATTCTAGGAGATAGACGAGAATATCTAAATCGTACTGAAAAATGGATCAAACATAATATTGATCCCGATGTAGTAGGACAATATGTTGGTGGGATGAAACCAGCTGAGCTCCGAGATTCGCAAGAAAAAGATATTATCTTAGGAACTTATTCAATGGCCAGTGAAGGTATGGATATCCCTAAATTAAATACAATTGTTTTAGCATCACCTAAAAGTGACGTTGTTCAGAGTGTTGGTAGAATTTTAAGAGAAAAAGCTAGTGTTAGAAAATTTCATCCTTTAGTGATTGATTTTATAGATACTCATCCTAATTTAAGTGTATTCAAGAAACAGTGCGATAAGAGGATATCTTTTTATAAAAAATGTAATCATGAGATTCATACATATCATATGGATGGTTCACAAACAAAGATTGAGAAAAGGAAGCCAAAAAAGAAGAAAGAAATACATGAAATAAAAGAATGTCTTATTGAAGATTAATGAATGATTTTCCTATATCTCTTATATTTAAACATACCCTCACCCAATGATATTTTATTTTGGCGCCATGCTTTTGACGAATCATCAAAATCAATATCTACTTTATACTGAATATTCTTTTCAGGGAGCAAAACCATGTTGAATGGTTGGGTTTCTTTTGGGAAAATTTTTTTAAGATACTCTTTTTTTTTATACTCTTTACCGCTGCGAAGCGGCATAATAGTATAGAAGAATTTTTAATTAAAAAGAAAATTAATATTTAAATCAAATTTTATTATTCGGTTGGTTCTGGTTCTGGTTCCATATCATCTGGTACAGAAGGATCATCATTTGTGCGAGAATCCGTGTTTTCTCGGTTTTCACGATTCTTTTGGAAATACTTGAATCGGAACTCAGGATGTTCTACGAGGAGAGAACCACCCATCACACCAGTGACATTCACACATACAGGCTTCCCTTCGTTATTTGTATCAAGATCAAAACTTACATATTCGCCTGGATACAGACTCTTGTATCCAGCATTCTTTACATTAATACCCGATAGATGAACGAAAATATCATTACCGACATGTTCACTATCAGAATTCATTACATTGATAAAACCATATCCCTTGCGATTAAACCATCTGCTTACAGTTCCAGTGAGTGCCATTACGTTAATATACTTCTATTATTATAACAAATCTTTATATAGTTTATGATATTTTATCTGTTATTCTTAGCGATATCAATTTTAATTGGAAAACACATTTATGAAATTCATAATACAAATAAAGACGCGACTTTAGAACAATTACAGAGTGCTAATAAAGAAGATATTTTTGAAAGACTCAAAGAAAGAAAACCACTACTAATTCATAATTTAGGAAATAAAAATGAAGAATATAATCAATTATCATTTCATTCCCTGAGTAAAGATAATCCAGGTTTGATAATTCATGATTCTAATAGATATGTTTCACTGAAATCATTCATAGATGAAACGCAAATATATGTAAATCATAATGATACTTTATGTGATTCATTAAGATTAAATCCATTATTTGATAGTATTTATAGCCCGTTTCAATCACAAATTCACTGTAATAAAAAATATTTTATGAGTTTGTTAAAAGGCAAAAATGTGATATCGTTACAAAAGAATAAACATAATTTATATGTGATTCATCAAATATACGGGCAATCAAAGATTTATTTGTTTAATCCAAAACATATTCATGATATTAAAGATAAATCAAATGAAAGTATTAAAAAATATGGACAAAAAATAAATCTTACACAAGGTTTAGTATTATATATACCTGTTGAATGGTATTATTTTTATGAATGTGAAGAAGAATCTATCATAGGTGAAATAACATCTGATAATTATTTCACTGTAATTTATAATAATTTAAGATAAAATATTATCTTTTCTTGGTTCTTCGTTTAGTGTTTCTCTTTTTAGTCTTTCGTTTTTTATATTTTTTTTTAGAAATTTTTTTCTTCTTAGATCGCTTTCTACCCCCTCCGCGATGCGCCTCTTCTCCTAATTCAGAAAACCATCTCCCCGCGGCAGAAGCCGCTCGCGAAGCGGTCCATTTTCTCTGTAATTCACTATTTTCCATAAGCTTACTTTCATTTCCATCAGACAAAAAAATCTTCCACCAGTCAAAAGAATGGTAGGTTTGTGCTATCTGAGGAGACATATTATAATGATCTTCACCTCTTTTAGGGACTCTTAATATTAAGGCGTCTCTTCCCTCTTCATTAAATAAAATTTTTATGATTTTATCTCTCCCATTGGTATTATATTGTATTTTATTTATATCATCGATTTTCCATGGTTTCACTTGGTTTACATCCTCCTTGAACCCCGCTGAGAACCCAGGCACATCTTTATAAGGGGTTTCCAATGATGCGATAAAGCTTTTCTCATAATAATGAAATACATCGCCTTGATCCTTGAATATTAATCCAGTATTTGGGTCACGATAAATAACACCTTCTTTGTCAACCATATTATATATATATATATATATTTTTATTTATATAAATCAGTTAATCTAAAGGGGTGTTCATAAGATATATATTTTAGCTTTTGTATTAAATTTCTTTGTAAACCAACAAGAGCAACTGCTGAAACAATATCAATTGCTGTTTTTGTTGCTTCTTTCATTTTAATATTCATTATTTTTTCTAAATATTGTCTAAGATATTTATGTAAAAAGAACCATGATACCGCTAAAACAATTGTATGTAAGATTATCTCTATTAATATTTGAATATTAGTTTCCTGTTTATCTTTATCATCTTCTAAACTAGTGAATAAATGATCAATAAATGGAGCCATGAAAATCAAAACCACAATGTAAACTGTTGAAAAAACACATAATCTTACAATGATATTATCATACATATCCATATTTATATTATTATAAATATTTTATTTAAAGATACAATCATTATTAATAGGAGGATAATGAATAATTATCAACTAAATACCAATTGGTGTTTGTGGTATCATAGTATTAATGATAAAAGTTGGAAAAATAGTAGTTATAAAAATTTATACATAATGAAGAATTTATATGATATAAAATGCGTTAATGATAGTATAGAAAAAATACATTTACAAAACGGTATGTTTTTTATTATGAGAGAAGATATTTTTCCTACATGGGAAGATCCCGAAAATAGAGAAGGTTGTTGTATTTCATATAAAATACCCAGTCAAGAACTAACAGAGCAATGGAATCATTTAGTATTAAGAATTTTAACCGAAGATATTTTAATTGATAAAGATAAATATAATTCGGTGAATGGTATTTCTATTTCACCAAAAAAAGAATTTAATATTGTTAAAATATGGTTAAGGGATCACGATGAAAATTATCATGAATGGATTAAATCCTATGAACCATTTTTTACAAAAGAAAAAGCACTTATTAAGAAACATGAATTATCGGATTAATATATAATCCTCAATTGTGAATTATCGGATTAATATAATCCTCAATTGTGAATTATCGGATTAATATAAAATCCTAAATTTGACTCATAAACATCCTTAAATCACATCTATTACAAGTCTTTTGATAGCAACAATCTTTGCATACAACATAATCACATTGAACACAAGTCTTACGTTTCCAGTGTGTCATCTTAATATCGCTTATAGGATTATTACATATCTCGCAGTTTTTTATTCTTCTTTGTTCTTCGGTGGTTTTTCTTCTAAATAGAGATGTAACAGATTCACCGGATTCGTTATCCAAATTTTGAACAGATACAATCGCATCATTATATTCTTTATGTGGACCATCAGTTATTTTGTCTAGAGCACTCGCAACTTGATTAAATGTATAAGGAACTTCATTTATCCTATAATATTTATATTGCCCTGGACACGAATCACAATATGGAGTATCCCCATAACGATAAGATGATTCTTCCAAAATACCAAGTTGTTGCATTAAGTTATCTAGATTTATTTGAGTTTCACCGCCGCCCATCTGCGGCCCGCCTCCAGTTTTATTATCTAGATCCGGCTTTATACCATATCTAGTGAGGCAATATTCCATTATTGCTTCTATTTTATCATCACTGACTCGGATTGTGTCGTTTGACTCTGTTACGGGACGAGAAAATAGCCATGCACCTCCTTGTTGTGTCGCCACTTCTCCTGATTCTGTCCCTGCTCCTACTGTTCCTGCTGCTGCTGCTTTTGCTGCTTCGCCTGCTGCTGCTTCGCCTGCTGCTGCTTCGCCTGCTGCTGCTTCGCCTGCTGCTGCTTCGCCTGCTGCTGCTGCTGCTGCTGCTACTGATTCTCCTCCTCCTGCTTCGGCTTCTACATGTGGTATTTCTGTTGTGGGGCGTCGTCCATTTGAAATTTCTTCGATAGCTTTTCTCAAACTACATTTTCTTACATTATTTATACTCCCGATGGCCTCTCCTTGATCTTCGCATTTTACAGTA
>Ga0233432_10000849_pt1 | contig 29425 bp, 29 predicted proteins | sample SI_122_August201_6_FD_179870 | JGI IMG/M metagenome (GOLD analysis project Ga0233432, IMG submission 179870) | Seawater microbial communities from Saanich Inlet, British Columbia, Canada - SI_122_August2016_10_MG | ecosystem: Environmental > Aquatic > Marine > Inlet | place: Canada: British... | reverse complement strand
GGACCGTAGTTGAGTTGGTCTGCTGTGATTTGTGTTTTGCCTGTGCCATAAGTTGAACTAATTTATATAATTTCAGCACTAACTATATAAAAATTATAGAAAATTGCAACATAATAAAATTTATTGGGCACTTCAATGGCCTACTTTGAAACTCAAAATTGACATTTCAAACATCTAACACCAACCAATAATTAGTACAGCAATTGTGACTTCAAAATGAGGCCGTAAAAAATCACAAATGTTGCGCGATAAAATCACCGCAGCTGGGGAACGAATGTGCTAGCATACCCGTCGCGACATCAACTTCAACCCTAATTTTATTTGCGAAAGAACAATGACAGAGAAAAGCACCCAGTATCTAATCAAATTTCACAACCAAGGGAAGGTGTACGAAATTTACGCAAAACAAATTGTCCAAAGCGAACTTTTCGGTTTCATACAGATCGAGGATATTGTCTTCGATTCCAAATCCTCCTTAGTAGTCGACCCGTCAGAAGAACACCTTAAATCCGAATTTGACGGTGTAAAGCGAACGCATATACCTATGCAGGCAATTATCCGTATCGATGAAGTAGAAGAAACTGGCCAAAGCAAAATTTCGGCTCCTGACGATAAAACGACAAACGTTACAAATTTTCCCATTTTTTCGCCAAATAATGGCAACACAAATAAATGAGACATAGAAAAATTTGCTTGCTCACTCAATAAGAGAATGATTACCAACCTGAACCCAATACTTTAAGGGATCTCCCGAAAACCTAATCTAATGGATTCCTGATGAGACTGAGCACACACTCAAAACTCGCGGATATCAACGAAGATGCGTGGAACGCCCTCGTGGGAGGGAATCCTTTTTTAAGCCATGGCTTTCTCAGCACGCTAGAATCTACTAACTGTCTAGAACCACAAGGGTGGTACCCACACCACCTACTCTTATGGGATGGGGATGTCTTGCGAGCAGCTCTACCCTTATATTTGCGTGACAACTCTTACGGGGAGTTTGTGTTTGACTGGGCATGGGCAGAAGCTTACGAAAAAGGAGGGGGAAAGTATTATCCGAAATTAGTTACTGCAGTACCTTTTAGCCCGGTCGGAGGAAGCAGGTTCCTGATTGATCCTTGCGACACGAAAGCTCAAGAAATGGCTTCTCAATTATTAAATGCCGTTAAAAGCATCTGTCAGGACAATGAGTTTTCCTCTTGGCATTGCTTATTTCTCGATGAGATCCAGAAAGATTTTTTTTCAGATGATGAAACACTAGTTAGACTTGGCTGCCAGTACCATTGGTTTAATGACAACTACCTCACTTTCGATGATTTTTTATCAGTTCTAAGCTCGAAAAAGAGAAAAAACATCAAGAGAGAAAGACGCAAAGTATCGGAATCTGGCTTAGAGATAGAATGTTTGTCCGGTGACGATATTACCGAAGAGCATTGGATAACCTTCTACGCGTTTTACTGTTCTACTTTTTATCAAAAATGGGGTGAGCCGAGACTTACGCTGGATTTTTTCTTAAGCCTCAATTCACGATTACCCGACTGTGCAGTGTTAATTCTAGCCAAGGATAAAGAAAAGTATGTCGCGGGAGCGTTCGCGCTATCAAGCGAAGACACTTTATATGGCAGACATTGGGGCTGCAATGAAAATTACGATAGCTTACATTTCGAACTATGCTACTACCAGACGATAGAATACTGTATCCGGCATAAACTAAAAGCTCTTGACGCTGGAGCACAAGGGGAGCACAAAATTAGTAGAGGTTTCGCTCCTGTAAAAACCTGGTCCCTGCATTGGATCCGTGAACTTTCATTTAGAAAGCCTGTAGAGAATTTCCTCAATAACGAAACACGAGCTATTGAGGAATATATAGACAAACTCGACGATCATAGTGCTTTCAAGAAGGACGTGACGCTCTAAAGGCGTGTGTCACATTAACTCGATTTGAATCATGATCTAGACAACCTATATTCGTTCGGCCTCGGGGACCGCGTAGACCAGTTTCCACCGCTAATCACTGCCCTCTCTTACCCGGATGGACTATTAGCCTCAGGCGGAGATTTAGAACCCAAGACACTACTGACAGCATATTCCCTCGGAATATTCCCTTGGTTCGAGGAAGGTCAGCCTATCCTTTGGTGGTCTCCAAATCCTCGATTAGTGTTATATCCCGGCAAATTCAAAAAGTCACGTAGCTTAAGTAAGACGCTACGAAAAAATGTTTTCAATATTAGTTTTGATACGGCTTTTTCAGAAGTAATGAAGTCATGTTCTCTACCTAGAATAGGAAAATCGCAATCATCTTGGATAACAGTAAAAATGATCGATGCTTACGAACAACTTCACCGTCAAGGGCACGCGCACTCCGTCGAGTGCTGGCGAGAAGGAGAGCTAGTTGGCGGTTTATACGGCGTATCTATCGGTGGAGTTTTCTTTGGGGAGTCAATGTTCTCTCTCGTTCCAGATGCATCCAAAGTAGCATTAGCGACCTTATGCTCGATCGGGAAGTCATGGGGCTATCTATTGATAGATTGTCAGGTAGAAAGTTCTCATCTACTGAGTCTGGGAGCTGAGAAAATTGCACGTTCAACCTTTTCGGAGAAACTTGAAATCTTCACTCAAATAAATATTACAAATACAGCATGGCAATAGACTTTAACCGCTCATCAACAATAAACAATCTGAAGTTTAAAGAATCCAAACAATTCACGTGTGGGTATTTACCTCTAGAGACAGCGAACGCGCGATTCATAGATCCAAATCAGAAGCTTACAAATCAAATATATTCAAAATTATCCGAAGAAGGTTTTCGTCGTAGCGGAGACTATATTTACATCCCTTCATGCAGAGGTTGTGCCGCATGTGTGCCTGTCCGTCTTCGTGTTAAGGACTTTAATATGAGAAGGCGTCATCGGCGAACATTAAAGCTCAACCAAGATATAACTATACTGCAAGTAGAGCCACATTTTGACTCTACCTATTTTGACCTTTACAAGGAATACCAAATACGAAGGCATGATTCTGGACTCACAAGTATCTCACCTAGCGAGTATATGAATTTCTTCGCCAGTGAATGGTGTCAGACGATATTTATCGAATTTCGACTGAAAAAAAAACTAGTTGCTGTTTCGGTTTTCGACCGTCTCAACAATAGCCTATCAGCCGTATATACTTTTTATAAAGTCGACCTCCCCCAAAGAAGCCTAGGTCAACTAGCAATTCTGACGCAGATAGACATCGCCGCACAAAACGGCCTCTCTTATTTATATCTCGGCTATTGGATAGAAAACTCTGCTAAAATGAAATATAAGAATGACTATTCTCCGATAGAATATTTTCTTAATGGAGTCTGGGCCGAGAAGCATTTGCTATAATTTTTTGCAAATATTTTGCTGCGGCAGTGAGTTCAAGGCATAATCCCATCAGTCATACAATTAAAGCGCGTTGCTAAATCACCTAAAGACAAGGATCGATAGAAATTTATGCCAAAAGAAGAACATATTGAAATGCAGGGAAAAGTGATAGATACCCTGCCGAACACAGTATTCCGAGTTGAATTAGAAAACGGGCATGTGGTTACAGCTCACATATCTGGAAAAATGCGTAAGAACTACATAAGAATACTCACAGGTGACGCTGTAACTGTAGAGCTGACCCCTTACGATCTCTCAAAAGGCAGAATCACGTATAGGGCTAGGTAGTCCTTGAAATATCTATGATTATTTACCTGCCAGCTTAATCCTCAGAGCGTCGAGCTGTTTAGAAGTGTCGACCCCGCTTCCACAAGGTAGTAATGCATCGGGAACTGAAATACTACTGCCTTGATATAACGCTCGGAGCTGTTCCAAACTCTCTAACTTCTCAGACTCGGCCACAGGGAAGGACACAAATCGACTTAAATAATTCATCCGATAAGCGTAAATCCCAATGTGCCTTCGATATAAATTTTCGGTAAGCAAGGCTGATTCGCTGTCAGCCGAGGACTCTCTGCAGTAAGGAATAACGGACCGGCTAAATAATAAAGCATTGTGATTTTTATCCCTTGCTACTTTCACGATATTCGGATTAGAGGCATGTCTTATAGCAAGAGGCTCACAAACGGTCGCAATATCGCAATTGCTATTCGCAACACAGGCCGCAACTTGGCGAATAACGGCGCCAGGCATTAGCGGCTCATCACCCTGCAAATTCACTACTATCGTATCTGTGAGCTCTCCACGAATGCGAGCTGCCGCCTCCACTCTGTCAGTTCCAGACCGCAATTGGTCCGAAGTCATGACAACATTAGCCCCAAAAGATTCAGCCACAGAAAAAATTCTGTCGTCATCGGTCGCGATGATCACCTCTTCAGCGCCGCTTTCTAACGCTCGTGTGTAAACATGCCTCAAGAGCGGCCAACCACAGACGTCCGCCAACATTTTTCCTGGTAATCGCGTAGACGAATATCTTGCGGGGATGTAGACTTTAAACCTCAACCTTTGAGACTCTCAATCTCTTCTTGGCTAATTGTCCTCGCTTCCTCTGCCAGCATCACTGGAATATCATCCCTGATAGCATAAGCTAGCTTCGCATCAAGAGAGATCAGTTCTTTGTTTTTTTTGACGTAAATAAGTGGCCCCTTTGTTACAGGGCATACTAAAATTCTTAAAAGAGTCTCATCCACTAAGCACCCCCTTCAAAATAGATTTTAAACGATCTTCGAATGCTGATGACAATTCAATATTCAAGGGCAGATACCACATGTTTTCAGTCTTCTTTAACCTTGTACATTTAACCGCATCCTTTTCCGTCATCAATATAGGTTTGTTATCGCCAAATTCGATATCCCCTTCTTCGAAAGAATGATGGTCTGGGAAAACATGTCTATCCAAGAGAAACCCTAAGCTTTCAAGTAATGAAAAAAAACTTTCCGGATTTCCTATGCCAGCAACTGCGTGGACGTGCTTTTCACCAAATTCTTTCATAGGGAAAGTGAGCTCCGTGTCCCCAACCTTCCTAAGCTCATCCGCTTTGTATTTCATAGCGAATTCACCTCTTGCCGGGATTCCATTACAAACAATCATATCAACTTCTGCCAACCGCTTGCCACTCTCTCTTAGAGGTCCGGCTGGCAGAAGTTTTCCGTTACCCAGCCTCCGAACTCCATTGATCACCGCAATCTCTATATCTCTCGCCAGCGCGTAATGTTGCATCCCATCATCGCACAGCACTATATCTACATCGTATTTCTCAAGCAGCGCTTTTACTGATTGCCCCCGATCGGGGCCCGCAACTACCGGCACAGAAGTGTTTGCTGCAAGAATTATAGCTTCATCACCTACGACATAGTTATCACTATCCGCTCGCACTTGTTGCGGCCAAGATTTGGCGCGCCCACGATGACCACCACAAACAATCCCCGGCCTGAAGCCAAAGTCAGTGAGCTTAGATGCCAACCATATAGTTAAAGGTGTTTTGCCAGTCCCTCCTACGGAGACATTTCCTACGACCAGAACAGGAACTCGTGCACGAAAAACATTTAAAACTCCTGACTCATATGCCATTTTTCTCGCCCGAACAACAGCTCCAAAAAAACAAGCAAAGGGGATCAGAAGATACTGCCAAAAATTTCTACCATACCAAATGTCATTAACGGTACGATGCAATGCTAACTTGAAATAGAATCGATCTCCAAACATCAAGGCACCGCCTTTTCACTTGTTCTAAAAGTAATTTTACTAAAACTAGCTTGCCTTGCGACATCCATAATCTCCACCACTCTGCGGTGTTTCACTTCCTCATCGGCCCTGATCGCTACTGTAGGCAATGTGTCCCGCGACGGAAGGGCTAGTAACAACTGCTTTAACTCCGGCCCTGAAATCACTCGTGGCTCCAACTCCATAAACTTCATATACCCTTCGCTACTAAGACTGATTTCTATTGTCTCTCTGTCAGGGATTGATCGCTCCGCTGTGCTTGCCAAAGGCAAATTTATCTTCATCTCGGATTCAGCTTGAAAAGTTGTCGACACCATGAAAAAGATCAGAAGCAAAAACACCACATCGATTAACGGTGTTAAATTTAATTCAACTTCTTTCTTTCTTCTAGCTCGGAAATTCACTTATTAGCCTGACTGTTTTCCAACACATTTTTCACCACAGCCCTATTTCCGTGCAATACTTCAACTAGCTTTAAAGACTCCTGCTCCATTAGAACCACCAACTCTTCAACTCGTGCTAAAAAATAACGATAAAACATTAGAGCTGGGATCGCTACAGATAATCCCGCTGCAGTAGTAATTAATGCTTCAGATATGCCCCCTGCTAAAACGGAAGGGTCTCCCGTACCCTCTGAAGTGATCACGGCGAACACTTTTATCATTCCTACTACCGTCCCTAATAGGCCCAATAGTGGCGTGATTGAAGCCACTGTTCCTAGCGCATTCAAATAACGACCGAGCTCATGGTTTACATGCCTACCGACCTCTTCGATGGCGTCCTTCATTGCCTCACGATCTTGGTACCGGTTTACAAGCCCAGCGGCCAACACTCGACCCAAGTAAGAACGTGCTCGCAGTAACTCTATCCTTTTTTCATCTAATACATCAGACTTGGCCCATTGCAACACCTGTTCAACAAGATTTTTCGGTGCCACTAATTTAGTCTGCAATGACCAAAACCGTTCACAAATTATAGCCATCGATATGATTGAGCAAATCACGATAAGTGGCATAATCCAGCCACCTGCTCTAAAAATTTCTATCACTAGATTTCATTTCCTAGATTGATGAATTACATGGGATACTAACATGACGATCGTGAATTCTCATATTGTTAAATCTGAATCCACTAGCTACTGCTTTTATAAGACAAGACTTAAAATATGACTATTAAAGTTATAGCTGGACAATAGAAAATCATCTATGTCTCCACATAAATTCCTGCGTAAGAAAGGGACTGATAATTAATTGATCACAGAGCGCAAAGCATTACTTGCTTTCACGCTACTTAAAAAAAGACTAGGATCCTGCAGATGAATATTCGTAAGCGCCTAATGAAACGTTTCTCTGGGGAAACCAGACAACCTAAAATAAAAGCGTTTAACTTATTAGCTAGAATCTCGCGAGGTAGAAATATCTACCACTTCGGCAGGCGCGCCGTAGCTGGCGGTGTAGCATTAGGGGTTTTCCTCGCGTTTATTCCTGTGCCAATACAAATGTTGATCGCGGCACCTTTAGCATTTGTATTTCGCGTCAACCTTCCAATAGCTCTTGCCGCGACGTGGCTAAGTAACCCGTTGACCTTAGCACCGATACTACTTTTGGCATATAAAGTTGGCTCATTACTACTTGGAGGAAGTGAGCAGATTTTTAAGGAAGATTTTTCTATTTCCTTCGATTGGCTTTTGTCAGTAGCTGCAGACATTTGGCTTCCAGTCGTAGTCGGCTCTGTTGTTTGTGGCCTACTGGCAGCATTTGTTAGTTATATCTCAGTAATGTGGGCCTGGCGATTGAATCTTCTCGCGACGAAAAAGAAAAAACTACTTCGCAAGAAGTCGTAGTCTTCTTTCCGAAATTTCATAACAAAATGACATCTGACTTGCCACAACTGGGTCGTGAGTCGCAACCACCACGGTAATACCAGACTTCTCAGAGAAAGCTGTCAATAAATCTGAGATAATTAAGGCATTTTTACTATCTAAGTTGCCCGTCGGCTCATCAGCAAAGATGCAACGAGGGCTATTTATTAGCGCGCGTGCAATCGCCACTCTTTGTCTTTCTCCTCCAGAAAGCTGTGATGGGAGATGATCACTGCGTGCCTCCAAATCGACTTGCCCAAGTAGAGTTCTTGCTAAAAGAAGCGACTCTTTATAAGAGGTTCCACCTATCATAGCAGGCATTGCTACATTTTCTGCGGCAGTAAACTCAGGTAGAAGATGATGAAATTGATAAACAAAACCTACCTCCTGATTACGTAGCATAGACAGTTCTGAGTCTCCCATTTTAGCCAAGTCTTGTCCCGCGAACATCACCTTTCCACTGGTGGGAAGAACCAAACCTGCGAGCAATTGAAGCAGACTGCTTTTTCCAGAACCGGAGGAGCCCATTATCGCCACAGTACTTCCTTGGGCGATGTCCAAATCGATACCAGAAAGGACCTCAAGTGTGCTCGACCCTTCGTCATAGGATTTGCTTAGCTCTGCGACTGAAATCGCTACTTCTTCCATGGGAATCCTAGCTCCTAACCATTCTAACGGCCCTAGATGCCGCCAGGGAAGGATAAACCGTACCTAATACAGCCACAAGGCTGGCGATACCTGTAAATAATAGAACATCTTCAATAAGTACTACAGAAGGGACTCGACTAGCGTAATAAATATCTGGCGAAAATATATGAAAATGAAAAACTGTTTCAACAAAAGACACGATATCTCCGATACGACTAGCGAATAAACAACCAACGGCTATTCCTAAAAGGATACCGATTAAACTGGTAAGCGCCCCTTGAATTAAAAAGATCGACACGATCCCGCTCGTCCTTAACCCCATGGCATGAAGGATAGATATATCTTTTTTCTTTTGCTCAATGCCTAAAGATAGGATCGCAAAAACACTAAACATAGCAACTGAAGCTGCTAAAACAAGAATAAAAGACATTAAGAATTTCTCAGTTTTCAAGGCTCTAAAAAGCACAGAATGCGTCTCACTCCAGCTGGCCGCTTCTCTTCCTGATGAGTTGCGAATTTGAGTCGCTGCGGCGGTGGAATCCTCAGCACGCTTCATTCGGACATGCAACTCATCTCTCATCTGGCCCAGCCTAAATAATTTCGACACATCCTCTACATGTGCAAAAATTTTCTGACTATAGGTGTCACTCTCATTTTCATAAATTCCAGACACAGTAAATTTTTTTAAGCGAGGAATAGAACCTAGTGCGGTAAACCTCTCTTGAGGCACTAAGACGATAATTTTGTCTCCTACCGATAAGCTAAAATATACCGCAAGCGCATTATTGATGACTAGGTTAAAGTCACCACTGATAAGAGTTTTAAAATTATCCCTACTCAGTCCTATATTTTTTCCGCCCGAGCCTGATAAGAAATCATCATCAATGCCCAGTAATCTAGTAGCCGTTACGCGTTCATTGTGTTCCAGTAGAACATCCTTTTTAATCACTGGCCAGACCGAAACTTCGGTCTGGCTGTCTTGGATGCTCCTGCTGAGCGACGTCAACTCTTCATGGTTTAGGCCACCCACATTCACCACCACATGTCCCTCTACATCTAACACTCGATCTCGCAATTCATCCTCGAATCCATTCATTATCGAAGCAATAGTAATTAGTACGATTAATCCAATGGCAATGCTCGCTATAGCTGCCAGAGAAACAAATGCGGTAAAATGATTCCCACGGCTAGCATGGATGTAGCGAATTCCGATAATTAGCGATGCGATTTGGATCATCATTTCGTCATTATAACTGAAAGATGCCGCTTTCAAGGCATAAGGAAAGACAAACGTAACTATTATGAATATTCTTGCAGTTGAAACGTCCACCGAAAGATGTTCAGTTAGTCTGGCAACCGCAACTAGTGAAATAGAAAACCACGTAATTGCACCAAAAGGTCAAGCCACGCTGGTCATAAAGATGGCCGAAGAAATGCTTAAACAATGTGACTTACAAAAAAGCGATCTCAATGCCATTGCTTTTGGTTCCGGTCCAGGTTCTTTCAACGGTATCAGAGTGGCAGCGTCTTTTGCACATGGGGTAGCTATGGCTCAAAATATCGACATCGTCCCTTGTTCTACTCTTCATGCGTTAGCGATGACTCCAAATTTAACTGCTAGCCAAAATGTATTGGTGATCTCGGATGCTCGACAAAATGAAGTCTATTGGAGTTGCGTAAGGCTCTCAGCTGAAGGACAAATTGAAAAAATTATCATTGAAAACAAAGTCACCAAACCCTCGGATGTATCCGTCCCTAACAAAGCTAAATGGTGTGTTGTCTCAAGCAGATGGACTCACTATGATGAGTTTCTTCCGTCTTATATCAAGAATCTACCACGCACTACTTGCGACTATCCCAGCGCACTTCCAATTGCAAAGTTTGCAAGATACTCACTTCAACTCAACAAAGAGTTTTCGCCTACAGAAGCAATGCCAGTGTATCTGCGCAGTCCTATAAAAGGGGAACGCTAAAATCATCTGATGGTTCTAATCTGACGAGATGATGAGAGAATGTTTCGTCATCTTGAGCCTCTATTATTCGAAAGCCCGGTTGGAGTCGCTCTATCTGATAAACTCGGCTGTGACGCTTGAATTGGATACAGGTAGATGGTGTGGTTATCACCGGCACACCATTACGAGATAATTCATTATCTTGGTGAACGTGACCGCAAAACACACCTTTTATATTGGAGCTCTGGCTCACTATCTGCCAAAAATCGCTAGAGTTTTCTAGTTTCATATCGTCAAGCCAAGCACTACCGATGTTCAAAGGTGGATGGTGCATAAAGATTATTTGCGGCTTCCTGCCCGCGGAGACAATGTTCTCAGAGAGTTCTGCTAAGTCTTTAGAGTCAATCTCACCTAGCTCATGACCGTCTTTCTTCGTATTCAAAAAATGGAAGCGCCACCTGCCAAAATCTCTCTTGACTGTACTAGTCAAAAAATAAAAATTGGCCGCCTGAGAAGCCACGCCCGGCTTATCGTGATTCCCAGGCACAGCTAAGACGGGGATATCGCAGCCGGAGAAAAGAGAATTTAAAAAACGGTACGATACAAAACCGCCGTCCATGCTCATATCTCCAGTGGCAACAATTAGGTCAATATTACCAAGGGACTGAATTTCAGCTAAAACAGCCTCTATGCTAGCGCGCGTATCGCAGCCTTCAAAGCGTGTGTGCGGATCTTCGAAGATGTGAGCGTCGGTTATTTGAGCTATTCTTATCTGCATATTCTCAATTTATGTCCCATTTAAAATCATTTTTCGCTGAAACGATGCGTCTTTTTTCTGTATTATACATTCGACCGGCAAACATATGTTTTATGGAGATAAATTACACTTATCAACAGCTTATTAGCAAGTTAGGCACCCACAAGCGACTGTTCATCAACACTATACACACATTATGTAGTGGTTACATATTCACTTGACCACAACCAGTGGTGGTGATATACCATGACTTACAGATTTTTATACGAAACCTAGGAAGAGGAACAGTCCAAACCTGGGAACTTTTGGAGACAATATGAGTTCAGAGACGAGCACCGAGGCTGAAACCCGAAACGAGAGCCCTAAGCCACCTACGTTAGAGAGCCCTGTAGACAATAACATGGGAATAGCAGCTACAGCACCTGGGGAATACCGTGTAATAAGAAGAAATGGCAAAGTCACATCCTTTGACGGCGGAAAAATCAAAGTAGCTATCACAAAGGCATTTCTAGCAGTAGAAGGGAACCATGCAGCGGCTTCTAATCGAGTTCATAGCCTAGTCGATCAAATTGGGGATGAAATAGTATCTGCTGTCACTCGTCGTATGCCGTCTGGCGGGGCGATGCATATAGAAGACATTCAAGATCACGTCGAGCTTTCGTTAATGAGAGCAGGCGAACACAAAGTAGCTCGCTCATACGTGCTCTACCGAGAGGAAAGAAAAAAAGAGAGAGCATTATCTTTAGAGTCGCAAACTGCACTTGAACTAAGCAGCAGTGCACTGCAAGTGACTATGGCAGATGGCACAAAAAAACCATTGGATACAGAACGTCTTCAGAAAATTTTAAAAGAAGCATGCTGGCAGGTATCTGGGACAGATCCTGAAGCACTCATGGAAGAAACGAAAAGAGCTCTTTTTGACGGAGTAGCCGAGGTGGATGTTTCTAACGCCGCAACAATGGCCGCAAGGACATTTATAGAACGCGAACCTAATTATACTTATGTTGCTGCTCGAGTGCTGTTGGACTCTCTTAGGCAAGAGGCTCTGACCTTTGTAGGTGGAAATAGGGAAGAGGCGACGCAGGAGGAAATGTCTGAACAATATCCTAGTTACTTTGAAAGTTATATTAAAAAAGCAATTAGCTTAGAGCTCGTCGACTCAAGGCTAGGAAACTATGACTTAAAAAAGATAGGGAAAGCTCTGAGACCCGAAAGAGATTTTAATTTTAACTATCTAGGCCTGCAGACTTTATACGACCGATATTTCATACAAAGCGAAGACGTGCGATTTGAACTCCCTCAGGCATTCTTTATGAGAGTAGCGATGGGTCTAGCAATAAATGAAATAGAAACTGAAAAATGGACTATAAAGTTTTACGATCTTCTCTCGTCATTTGACTTTATGAGTTCAACTCCAACGTTGTTTAATTCAGGGACATTAAGGCCACAGCTTTCATCTTGCTATCTCACCTCAATACCTGATGACCTTGACGGCATCTTCGGAGCAATAAAAGATGACGCTCTACTCTCTAAATTTGCGGGTGGACTAGGTAACGACTGGACACCTGTAAGAGGTATGGGAGCGCATATAAAAGGGACTAATGGAAAATCTCAAGGTGTGGTCCCTTTCCTAAAAGTTGCAAATGATACAGCGGTAGCCGTTAACCAGGGTGGAAAGAGGAAAGGAGCTATGTGCGCCTACCTGGAGTCGTGGCATATCGATATAGAGGAATTCACCGAGCTAAGAAAAAACACTGGTGATGATCGCCGACGAACGCACGATATGAATACAGCGAACTGGATACCAGACCTTTTCATGCAACGTGTATGCGAAGATGAGCAATGGACGCTGTTTTCACCCGATGAAACCCCAGATCTCCATGATGCATTTGGTAAAAAATTTGAAGCTCTTTATTGCGACTACGAACGAAAAGCAGATCTCGGGGAGATTCGTAACTTCAAACGAGTTCGGGCGGTAGAGCTGTGGAGAAAAATGCTAGCAATGGTATACGAAACTGGACATCCATGGTTCACTTTCAAAGACGCCTGTAACTTGAGATCGCCACAGCAGCATGCGGGAGTGGTGCATAGTTCCAACCTCTGTACTGAAATCACTCTCAATACCTCTCCTGATAAAGAGATCGCTGTTTGTAACCTGGGTTCGGTAAATCTTACCCAACACATCTTGGATGGCGGACTAGATTCTAACAAACTAGAAAAAACAATTAACATAGCGATGCGCATGTTAGACAACGTCATAGACTATAACTATTACAGTGTTGCAACGGCTAAAGCGTCAAACCTCAAACACCGTCCTGTTGGTCTTGGTATAATGGGCTTTCAAGATGCACTATATAAGTTAAACCTTCCATACAGCTCAGAGGAAGCCGTCAGCTTTGCTGACAAGTCGATGGAAGCCGTCAGTTATTACGCTATAGCTGCGTCATCCAACCTAGCCCAAGAGAGAGGAACATATCAGAGTTTTCAGGGATCGTTATGGAGCCAAGGGATACTACCTATTGACTCAATTAAGCTTCTCGAACAAGGAAGGAACGGCTATTTAGAAATGGACCGTGAGCAAACGCTTGATTGGGACTCACTAAGAGAGAAGGTTCAAACAATAGGTATGAGAAACTCCAACTGTATGGCAATAGCGCCGACAGCTACTATTTCAAACATCTGTGGCGTCAGCCAATCGATAGAGCCTACTTATCAAAACTTGTTTGTTAAATCCAACTTGTCCGGAGACTTTACTGTCGTAAATATGTACCTCGTTGAAGACCTGAAAAAGGCTAACCTATGGGACGAGGTCATGGTGAATGATCTGAAATATTATGATGGTAGCGTTTCACAAATTGATAGGATCCCTTCTTCCCTAAAAGCCCTTTATGCGACAGCTTTTGAACTAGATACGAGATGGTTAATTGAAGCAGGTTCTCGAAGACAGAAATGGCTTGATCAAGCTCAATCATTAAACCTATACATGTCTGAGCCCAGCGGTACAAAGATGGATAACATATATAAGCTAGCTTGGATAAAAGGATTAAAAACAACTTATTACTTGAGAACTATGGGCGCCACTCATGTAGAAAAAAGTACTCTCGCTGATGGCAAGCTAAACGCTGTCGCACAAAACGATACATCAGATCTAGCCACAGCGCCTCAAGCATGCTCAATTCTAGACCCTGAATGTGAAGCCTGTCAGTAATTAATATGAACATAAAAAAACAAAAAATTAGGAGAAAAACATGCTGAATTGGGATGACCCTATAGCACAGTTTAAACAACCCCCAACATTAGTGGCCACGGAAGTAAAAGCAGAAATAGAACCATTAGAGAAAAATCAACCGGCAGTGGAAGTTGTAGAAAAAGAAAATGTTCTTGATGCACAGACCAATGAAAAAGGTATAACCGGCCTCGAAGAAGTGGAATTTGGGGCTGGTAGGCTAGCCGTAGATGACAAAGCAATGATCAACTGTAGATCTGATGTCAACCAACTGGTGCCGTTTAAATATAAATGGGCATGGCAGAAATATCTTGACGGCTGCGCGAATCATTGGATGCCGCAAGAAGTTAACATGACAGCGGATATAGCGCTATGGAAAGACCCTAATGGTTTGACTGAAGACGAAAGAGTTTTAATAAAAAGAAACCTAGGCTTTTTCTCTACAGCAGATTCCTTAGTAGCTAATAATCTAGTACTCGCTGTATACAGGCATATCACGAACCCCGAATGTAGGCAATATTTATTAAGGCAGGCCTTTGAAGAAGCATTACACACACACGCATACCAATACTGTATAGAGAGTCTAGGGCTTGACGAGGCAGAAGTTTTCAACATGTATAGAGAAGTTGAATCTATTCATGCTAAAGCTGCCTGGGCAACGCAATTCACTGATAGTTTGGGTGACCGAAACTTCCAAACAGGGACACATGAAGATGACCAGAGGTTACTAAGAGATCTTATTGCTTTCTACGTGATTTTTGAGGGTATATTTTTCTACGTGGGGTTCGTTCAGGTTCTGTCAATGGGACGCAGAAATAAAATGACCGGAGTTGCGGAACAATTTCAATACATACTTAGAGATGAATCTATGCATCTTAATTTCGGAATTGATGTCATTAATCAGATAAAGGTAGAAAACCCAGACCTCTGGACTTCCGATTTTCAGGATCAAATGGTCGCTTTAATCCGTGAAGCAGTGGAATTAGAAATAGCTTACGCGCACGACACTATGCCTAGAGGAGTCCTTGGTCTTAATGCAAACATGTTTGAAGAATACCTAGGTTTCATAGCAAATAGACGGTGCGCGCAAATAGGCCTCCCAGAGCAATATCCTAACGCTTCAAACCCGTTTCCTTGGATGAGTGAAGCGATTGATTTAAAGAAAGAGAAAAATTTCTTCGAGACTAGAGTCACCGAGTATCAAACTGGAGGAGCACTCAGTTGGGATTAGAGAGACGAGAGTCTAAATAATAAACCCAACATTCGAAGATAATAAAGAGTCTGAGAGTCTCGAGGTTAAATTGATAAAAGCTGTAATCGTCACCAATCAACGAGGTGCTGATTCTGTTTATCACAGAATAATTAAGCCTTTGTGGCTCTTCCTGACGGGAATCACTTATGGGCGATCTCTTTTGGAGTGGGACGTTACCAACTGCTATAATGTCAGAGTACGTTACCTGCCCTAGACTTCTTCGAATAGCCACCATTTCAGTTCGGGGCAAGGAAATCGTGCCATTGAGAATTCAACCTATGGCTTGCCAGCACGATGGAAAAATAGGGTCAAAATCGTTTTTGCAGCTTTGCGGGATAGTCATAAAAGTAAATGATCCTCTTCCTTGATCCATTCGCAGGTTATATTCCTGAATTCAGCATCAAAACTCTTATGAATGATTCTAATACCACTATTCCACAACACTATATAAGTATATGATGACCGCGACTATTAGCCTTAATTAGCATTGTAGTGAAAAAGGAGATCCTGGAAAAGTGTTGCTCACTAAAGACTCTTACCTGTTCCGGCGTAATCAACCAGGACAAAGGCAACTATGAAGTCGAAAAAAAACCAGACTCGTGGACTTGCTATCCTACCCAGCGTATTAGCCGAGATCAAAGTATTACTAGGCTCTTCGCCTTTTAGGCGCGATTTGCTGATTGAATATCTCCATCTAATTCAAGACAACTATCATCACATATCGAAAGATCATCTTGTAGCTTTAGCCGACTGCCTGAAAATATCACTTGCCGAAGTTCACGAGGTTGCTACTTTCTATCACCATTTCAATCTCATACAAGATAGCGAACAAACGACTCCGAATTTAACTATTCGTGTCTGCGAATCACTGACTTGTAAGATGTTTGGCTCCGAAGAATTGAGTATGACGATAGAAAAAAATATCCCAAGCAATGTAAAGCTCGAAAAAGTGCCTTGTGTTGGCCAATGTTCAAATGCACCAATCGTAGTAGTCGGACAGAGAGTAATTCAGGAAGCAACAGCCGAAAATGTCTTAGCCTGCAAATCGTATGCCCCTCAGATACCGAAATACGAAAAGCTTGAACCATACATCATATCCGGAGGCTATGGAGCACTCAAGAAATGTACCGACGGAGTTCTTACTCGGTCGGCGGTCGTTAAACTCCTGTCGGACAGCGGACTTAGAGGTTTAGGTGGCGCAGGTTTCCCTACGGGGAAAAAATGGGAGATCGTTCGACAACAGCCAAGTCCTCGCTATCTCGCGATAAACATTGATGAAGGCGAACCCGGTACCTTTAAAGATAGAACATACTTAGAAAGCAAACCTCATCAGTTCTTAGAAGGCATGCTAATTGCTGCATGGGCAGTAGACGCTCACAAATGTATAATTTACCTGCGAGATGAATATGCTGCATGTCGTGAAATCTTAATTCAAGAAATAAAAGCTATCAGTGTGGCTTTTCCTAATGGTCTCCCGTCTATAGAGCTGAGACGAGGTGCCGGTTCTTATGTATGCGGGGAGGAGTCCGCCATGATTGAATCTATCGAAGGTAAGCGAGGTATTCCTCGTCTTCGACCTCCTTATATTGCAGCAAATGGCATCTTCGGAAAGCCAACTCTTGAGCACAATTTAGAGACACTATACCGGGTAACAGATGTCATCAACAATGGAAGTGATTTCCACTCTTCTCACGGACGTCACGGTCGAACAGGGCTTATCTCTTTCTCAGTGAGTGGTCGGATAATGACCCCAGGGATGTATCTTGCTCCAGCGGGAATCACCTTGCGGGAACTAGTAAACGAATATTGTAACGGGATGAGTCCTGGGCATCAGCTTAAAGCTTACTTCCCAGGCGGTGCGTCTGGTGGGATATTACCAGCTTCTCTAGCCGACATTCCTTTGGACTTTGATACACTGCAAGAACACGATTGTTTCATAGGCTCAGCTGCAATAATTGTCTTATCGAATCATGACAATGTGGCGAGTTATGCAAAAAATGCAATGGACTTTTTTGCAAAAGAAAGTTGCGGAAAATGTACTCCGTGTAGAATCGGAACAAAACAAGCTTCTGCTTTAATGTCGGCCCGCTCATGGGATATAAATAAATTAAAAGACCTTGCTAAAGTTATGACTGATGCGTCAATCTGTGGGCTAGGACAGGCCGCTCCCAACCCTATGAAATCAGTCATAGCTCATTTTAAAGAAGAAATATCTTGAACTCGGAATTTACTTTTCAATTAGACGGACACAATGTTGTAGCCCAGAAGGGTGAAACGATACTTGTGGCAGCGGAAAATGCGGGGGTGTCAATTCCGCGTTTATGTTTTCAAGATAACTGCCGACCAGATGGTAATTGCAGAGCGTGTGTCGTGGAAATTGAAGGAGAAAGGACTCTAGCCCCTTCATGTTCGCGCCTGGCTGAGAAAAGTATGGTGGTCCACTCGAATAACGCAAGAGCTCAGTTTAGCCAAAAGATGGTGATAACGATGCTTACTAGCGATCTTACAGAAAATTACAGTGCGGGTAGTATTCAGAGCAATAGTACAGAACTTTCTAAATGGGTCACGCATTTTGACATTCGTCATGAGGACGCTCCATACCAGTCGCAGGTTATAGACATAACTAATCCTGCGATAACCGTAGATTTAGGCCAATGCATACAATGTACGCGCTGTGTTCGAGCATGCAGAGAAACTCAAGTTAACGATGTGATAGGAATATCAAATCGCGGAGCAAATCTGAAAATCACCTTCGACTTAGATGCGACATTAGGAGAAAGTTCCTGCGTAAGTTGCGGCGAATGTGTTCAAGCTTGCCCAACAAATGCCCTCACTTCCACTGGCGCGGCTACAGACTTACCTGATAATAAAAGAATTGACACTGTTTGTCCTTATTGTGGAGTCGGTTGCTTGCTAACTTTTAATGTAAGTGATGGTGCTATCAAGTCCGCTACTGGTCGCAATGGCCCCGCGAATAAAAATAGACTATGCGTTAAAGGTCGCTACGGATTCGATTATGTCCATCATGAGGACCGCCTAACAAAACCTCTCATTCGGATCAAGGGGATGAAAAAGACCGCTGCCCTTATCCACAAAAATGAAATCAGCGACTACTTCAGAGAAGCATCTTGGTCAGAAGCTCTAGAATTCGCAGCAACAGGGCTAAAAAGCATATTGGACATCCATGGCGGTAATGCCTTGGCTGGACTAGGGTCTGCAAAAGGCTCGAATGAAGAAGCTTACGCATTTCAAAAGTTTATCCGATCAGCGTTGAAAACGAATAATGTAGATCACTGCACTCGTCTTTGCCACGCTTCTTCGGTCGCTGCAATGTTAGAAATGCTAGGTAATGCTGGCGTGTCTAACCAAGTTGAAGATGTTGCTCTAACTGAAGTCATCGTCGTTATTGGCGCTAAGCCAACAGCTAATCATCCGGTAGCTGCGACTTTCATGAAAAATGCGACTAAGAACGGGGCAAGGCTAGTAGTCATAGATCCGTATAAATCAGATCTGACTAGACATGCAGACTTTTTCTTACAATTTCGTCCTGATACAGACGTGCTTTTAATGAACTCTATGATGTCTGTCATCATAGAAGAAAATTTACACGATGAGAGATTCATCAAAGAAAGAACAACTGACTTTTTAAACCTAAAAGAAGTAGTCAGCAAATACTCGCCCGAGTCAGTGTCCTCTACTTGTGGAATAAAACCTGAGACTATTCGAGCGGTAGCACGACTGTATGCCAAAGCGCGGAGTGCAATGATATTCTGGGGGATGGGTATATCTCAACATATCCATGGCACTGACAATGCGCGCTGCTTAATTTCTCTCGCTTTGCTGACCGGAAACATAGGTAAGAAAGGATCTGGAATCCATCCTCTGAGAGGTCAGAATAATGTGCAAGGAGCATCGGATGCCGGACTTATCCCTATGGTCTACCCAGACTACCAACCTGTCACTGATAATGAGAACAAGAAGAAATTTGAGCAAGTCTGGAACACAACATTAAGCAGTGAGACCGGTCTAACCGTAACAGAAATTCTATCGGGGGCATCTCAAGGCTCTATCAAGGGTATGTACGTCATGGGGGAAAACCCCGCCATGTCTGACCCTAATTTGAATCATGCGAGGGAAGCTCTAGCAACATTAGAGCACCTTGTGATCCAGGACATCTTTTTTACAGAGACTGCCAGTTTTGCCGATGTAATCCTGCCAGCCTCAGCTTTCCCCGAAAAGACGGGGAGCTTCACCAATACAGATAGAAGAGTCCAACTTGGAAGGCAGGCGATCGAGCCGCCAGGTGATGCGCGGCAGGATCTAGAAATTATTCATGATTTAGCAGAACAACTTGGCCAAAAATGGACCCACAGGTCAGCTGCTGAAGTATTTGAAGAAATGACTAATGTAATGCCTTCCATAGGAGGGATTACGTGGGGCCTTCTTAAGGAGAGAGACTCTATCACATATCCTTATACCAAAGATTCCACTCAGAGCGAAACTGTGCTGTTTAAAGAGACTTTCTATCTGCCTTCAGGAAAAGCAAAGTTTTCCGCTGCTCACTATTCTCATGCCGCCGAACTTCCGTCGGATGATTTCCCTCTTGTTTTGATCACTGGCAGACAACTAGAGCATTGGCATACGGGAACTATGACACGCAGAGCGCGAGTGCTAGACTCTCTTGAGCCAGAAGCATTTATCAGTATGAACAGTGAAGACATGGAGCTATACCAAATCGAAAGCGACGATACCGTTTGTTTACACTCTAAGCGAGGAGAAGTAACGGCTATGGTAAGGATGGACAATGGTCTGCAGATAGGTAACGTTTTTATGCCCTTTTGTTATGTCGAAGCCGCCGCCAACTTACTAACTATTGATGCTATTGACCCGATAGGAAAAATTCCAGAATTCAAGCACTGTGCCGTACAAATTAGTAAGCGCGCAGCCCAATAATCTGCCTTGCGCGAACCTTTCCCACCTTAATTAACAGAACGAGCCAGAACCGCGCTTTTCATCTTCTTAATAGTGCGGGCAACCATTCTTTTCCCAATAGTCACTTTAGCTAGACTTCCCTCTATCAAAGAAAGGTTTTGAGGTGGCTGAGCATTTCCAACGACTATAGCACCAACCATTCCTGTCGTAATGTGAGGCGTACATTTGAAAATATAAGCACCTTCTTCAGTTACCGTGACAGTGAAATTCTCTTCCCCGTATTTCGAGTCCCAACCGACAGCATTCTCTGGAATCATTCCTGGGATGACAACTGTGTTGTGGCCAATCATCCCTATAAATCTCACTGTATCACCAGGCTCAGCAAAAGTTATCATTGGACGCCACTTAGTCACTACGCCTTTCACCACATGCTCAGCAGCATAAGTCGACCCAATAAAACTTATACACACTATGATTACGAAAAATCTACCCATTTTCATTTTTGATTCCACGGAAAATATCCTAAATTAAACGGCAGGCACAAAGCATGCAACATCCTAGCCAACTCGCTTAGCTATTCACCACCTAGAATAAAGCAAGACTCAGCACCTTCGTTTCGAATAGGAATGATCGCTTGGTACTCCTCCGAGTTATACCATGCCTTTGCTGCCGCTTTGCTATCGAACTTGACTATGACAATGTTCTTGCCTATAGCATCTCCATGCAACATTTCCGCGGGACCTTTACAAACAAATTCCCCCCCATGATTTGTTACTGATGGACCAGCTACCGCGGAGTACGCCGCAATTTTTTCTCCATCTAATATAGTGAGGTGTACTACAACATATGCGCTCATAATAGATCCTGGTATTTTTGTAGTTAAATTTTAAAAAAGACCCGCGCAGAGGTTACCCCTAACCGAAGGTCCTAATAGCATGCACTTCCTTAATCTGAGAAAACGCGTGCTCTGACTTCATGTATCAAAGAAGCGACTACATATCCCGCCATAGCTATAGCGAAAGCATCTACCCACTCGTTCAAATACATTCCGACCATAGGCACCGCATCGAGGTTATCCGCGATCGCAGGGAATAATGCTGCACCTGCGATGAGCATACCCAATGAGGCATGATCTCGAACAGGAACTGCTATTCCATGAACAAAACCTAAGCCCACTAGAAGTAAAGGCCATGGAACCATATAGGTATCCAAAGCAGTTATGCACGCTAACATTGCAAATATAGCGCTAAACGCTGGTGCCCACTTGTTTATACTCATAGCAGTTCCCCTTCTATCAAAAAAATTATTCGGTGTTAGAACTATCACTATAGCCACCGCGAAGCTTGCCGTCAAAAAAAAATAGTCATTTCTTCATGCTAAAGAGGGCTTTCGATTCACCCTTATGAGCAAGATTTCAACATTTATTATTGTGATTGATTCTATAACATCCCATCCACTTTAAGAATTCTTCATACGCGTTGAAAAGAGATTCTTTAAAACATTCACCTATAGGATAATTGCAGTACTTCGAACTCTTTTTTAAAGCCCTTTTAAGACACCATAATCGGTGTACATACTTAAATCGACAATCGAACTAGGAAGTTTTTCAAGCTCGGAATCAATACTTAATAACATGACTTATAGTCAGAAATTTTACATTCTCGCGCAAGTTTTTTAGCTTCAGAAAGTTGAGAGGCAGACATTTTTAACGCGAAATCATCGCGCAACTTTTGGCCATTCATACTGCCGTTTGATGCTCCTAGGCCTCCCCACATATAAGCATATAAAAAGTTTTTCTCGACACCGGCACCAAAGGCATACATCACTCCTAAATTAGTCTGCGCAGACCCTAGACCTTGTTCTGCAGCTTTTCTATACCACTGCGCAGCAGTTTTATCATTTTTAGTAACGCCTTGACCAAGTTTATACATTAAACCCAGATTATATTGAGCCAGAGCAAACCCCTGCTCCGCAGCAAGCGTGTACCATTTTACTGCTAACTCAGAATTCTGCGGTACCTCAACACCAGTATCGTAAATAAGCCCAAGATTATACTGGGCATCTGCGTCTCCTTGATCTGCTGCAAGCTTGTACCAGGTTACTGCAGCGACATAGTCTTGCGACAAACCCTCTCCACTTGTATACATCAAGGCTAAGGCAGACTGACCAGGAGCAAACCCCTGTTGCGCGGAAAGCAAAAACCACTTAACAGCAGTTTCTTGATTCTTTTCTACCGCTTGCCCCGACTTATACATCATACCCAAGTTATATTGAGCAGCAGCAATTCCTTCCTCTGCTAACGGCTGCCATGCACCTAGTGCAGCCATATAATCACCACGCTTAGCCGCATCAAGTCCTGATTGGAAGTCAGCTTGCACAGAAAAACAAACCAAACTGCAGAAAAAAAGCAATAATGTTTGCAAGTATATTTTCATTCTAAATCTCCCAATTAAGTCACGGTAACTAGGCCAAGATTAATAATGGGGCGGAGCTTCATTAGCCTCTGCCGTCAACGGTTGATTATCCGGTAGAACTTCCAGCAGACCTCGCAGCTCCTGATACTTAACCAATAATAAATCAATCTGCTCCTGTTGACGACAAACCACATCATTGAGCTTTTGTATCGTGTCGTCCTGAAATGCCACTTTTGTTTCAAGTTCAACTAAAACCGCTGTTTTCAATGTCCTATACTCCCTGTATTCTGTTACCAGATCAAAAAACCCACATTCTATTCTACTCTGCGCTAACCAAGTGTTCCTCGAGAGTAATTATAAAGACGTGCCTCGAGGTCACAAGAAACCCTGACTCATACCTCCTCGATGACATGTTAAAAATGAGACAAAATTCCGTTCATTCAGATTTTGTATCGTATTGTCCTGATATTACATCTTGTTATGACAAAAAAAATTGACTAATCACACTATAACAAGCTTAATGTAGTGGACGTTAAATGATCATAATTTTTTTGCGGGGAGGCTGAAATTATGGCTAAATTTGTAGTCAATGGAAAATCAGTGGAGGTAAAAGCAGACCCTGATATGCCTTTGTTGTGGGTTCTCCGTGAAAAGCTTGGTCTAACCGGCACTAAATTCGGTTGCGGAATAGCTCAATGTTTGGCCTGTACAGTTCATATTGAAGGTCAACCCGTACCCTCCTGCCAAATCCCAGTCAAAGACGTTCAAGGTGTTGAGATAACGACCATAGAAGGCGTTGGCGAAAAAACATTACACTCAGTGCAAAAAGTATGGGTCGAAGGCAATATACCCCAATGTGGTTACTGCCAGTCCGGAATTATCATGGCGGCAATAGCGCTCCTGGAAAAGAATGCAGAACCGAGTGACGCTGAAATCGACAGCGCAATTGGTAATATTTGTCGATGTGGAACCTACCCTTATGTGCGTAAAGCGATCCACGCAGCTGCCAAGCTTAAAAGAGCAACGTCTGGGGTAATCTCATGACAACCACTCGGCGAAATTTTTTAACGTTATCGGCATCAGCCGGTAGCTCAATTGTATTCAATCTTGCACTTCCATCTATGGCTTTTTCCGCCAGTAAAAAGGGGAACGTTCCGCAAGAAATTACTTCTTGGATTACTGTTCATCACGACAATCGTGTCACCGTTCGGATCCCACAAATAGAACTTGGACAGGGAATTACAACTGCTTTGACTCAAGTAATAGCAGAAGAAATTAATTTAGAACTTAGTCTTACCGATTGGGAATTCTACGACCCTTTAACAAACTACAATCGTAAGAACGTATATGTGTACACATATTCGGGGGGGAGTTTTGGCATGAAAATGCTATTTAGTCCCATGCGAATCGCAGGCGCCCAAATTAAAGAGATGTTACTACTGGCGGCAGCTCGCCGTTGGAACACTGATGCTCGTGGGCTAGTTATAAAGGATCATCACGTCATGAATCCCGCTACTTCGACTTCGGTGGGGTTTGGCAAACTATCTGAGATAGCTTCGACTATTCCTATTCCCGATCCTTCAAAAATCAAAACTACCGCGCAGAAAGATTGGCGCTATATCGGAAAACCGATACCCCGCAGTGATGCTTATGACAAAAGCACTGGGAAAGCTATCTATGGTATAGATTTGAAGTTGCCAGGAATGAAATACGCGGCAGTAAAGCAATGTCCCGTCTTTGGAGGGAATCTTGTATCGTTTGATAGCGCTGCAATAAAAAGCTATCAAGGTGTACAAAAAGTAGTAGCCATCAAAGCTGGGCCAAGCGGCTATACCGTGCCTCCCTTCTTCTATGAAGTAATTGATTGGCGCATGGATGATGCGGTGGCGGTTGTTGCAGATAGCTGGTGGGAGGCACAGCGAGCTCTAGACGCCCTTCCAATCGTCTGGGATGAGGGAGCGAACAAGGATGTCAGCAGCACACAGATCGCACAGGAAATTAACAATAAGTTGATGACACAAGGCGAAGTAATTCGCCAAGAAGGAGACGTTGACTCTGCTTTCCTAAAGGCTGAGAAAACAATTCAATCTAGATATCACTACCCATTTTTAGAACATGCCGCACTCGAGCCAATGAATTGCACAGCTTTGATAGAGAATGGGCGGGTAGAAGCCTGGGCTGCGACACAATATGGCGATGAAGCATTACGTATAACTGCCTACGCGGCCGGTGTTGCACCATACAATGCTAAATTCAACCTTATGTTAGCAGGTGGTAGCTTTGGGCGTCGACTGCATAGCGACTATGTAAGCCAAGCTGTGCAAGTTGCCAAAGAAATGGAAGGTGTTCCAATTAAACTGATCTGGTCTAGAGAAGAAAATATGCAACGTAGTTTCTATGCTCCGGTTATGACAACTGACTTCACTGGAGGCATAGATACTGACGGAAATATCACCGCTTGGAAAAGCCATGTCTGCCAAGGACGATCAGTCTATCAACCGTATGCTATGTCACGTATGGTTTACCCCGTTCCCAATTTAAAAATCGAATACAGTACCGTCAGCACCCCGCCTCCCTATGCTTGGATGAGAGGAGTGGGTCATACCCAAGCGTTGTGGATGTACCACGGTTTCGTTGGCGAACTCGCGGAATTGGCAGGAATGGACTCTCTCTCATTCCAACTCAAACTCTTAGACGAGAAAAAAGTATCGAAGACAGCCCCCGAGTATCACAATTTAGAAATTGCAAGCACTTATGAAGACGCTGTCTCACGGATTAAGAAATTTAGAGAGCGTCTACTGCACGCTGTAGAAAAAATGGATAACAAACCCGATCCGAATCACCGTGGTTCGGTAGGCTATGCCGTTTTTGACATGAGTTATGCACCTGGACTTGGTGCTTCAGTCGTCGCTATTGCAATAGAAATTGAAATGAGTGAAAACCACAGTACTTTGAAAATAAAGAACGTTGTTGCTTCTGTTGACTGTGGCCTTGCAGTAAACCCTCAATTAGTCGAAACACAAGTAGCTGGTGCTATAGTTTTTGGACTTTCAAATGCACTATATGGCGAGATCACTCTTAATAACGGAAGAGTTGAACAAAGCAATTTCCATGATTATCCTATTCTACGACTAAAAGACACGCCTTCTATCGATGTTCACATCGCGTCTTCTGATACCACGCTCCCAAGTGGTATCGGAGAAGGTCCAGTTCCGGTTGTGATAGCGGCGCTTATTGACGCTATCCACACGGCCGGAGGACCTAAGGTGAGAAAATTACCCATCCTTAAAAATGACATTTCCCTATCCGTATAATTTAATGGTCACTACAAGTCTTAGTAAGTACAAGCTTACTTTCTAACTTCGTGTTATATGTCGCGCGCGCATTTTTCTGCTTCAAAGATTACCGCCTCAATCCGTCTTGGCGCTACAATGTCACCCACTCTTTGAACACGATAGTCTTCCTTTGCCTTGTGATATAAATAGTCGTTTGGAGTCTGTGTCATGGCGAGGACTACAGCACTAATGTTCGAGCGTCGCTCTGGCGCTCCTCCCCATATATCGTAAACCGATATGGCATCCTCGAAGATCTCTTCTACAAAGTGCTGTGCACTAAGCCGGACATTTAAAGTTTTAAGGCGAGGCATCAAATAAGGCATATCTAATGTTCTTTGAGTGTCAGCACCTATAAATGGCCGAGGTGAAATTATTTCAACAAAGACTTTCCTGCTGGCTAATAATTCTGCAAGCCCAAGCGGAAGATACTCCCCCGTTTCGTCGACTATAACGACATTTTTTCCCAAGGCCTCAGAAGAGGATAAGGCTAATTCAACGGCAGTCTTTATGTCAGTCACAATTGGAAATTTATGCCCCGGAATCGCTGCCCTTTCAGGTCGGTAGGGGCTGTAGCCTTTGGTTTCCCAAAGAGCACCCGTTGCAAAAACTGAGATATCTCCTTGCATCGTTGATTCAACGATTTTACTGGAAGTATGGATTTTTACTCCAGCAATCTCCGCGCGAGTCACTAAGTTATCTATAGCTCTTTGCCAAGTAGCACGCGTTGGTAGTTTTTTGAGTAAATTAATTCTGCCGCCCAGATCACTTTCTGACTCAAAGAGTGTTACTGAATGTCCTCTAAGAGCAGCTGTACCGGCAAATCTCAGACCAGCCGGCCCTCCACCTATCACTGAGATTTCTTGAGCGTCGTTTGCGGGGACCAAAGTTCCTTTACCCCAATTTCCTTCTCGGCCCATTTCAGGATTTTGAAAGCACGTTACTTCTCTATTATTGATAAGCCGACTGATACATATGTTTGCTCCAATACAATGCGTTACTTCATTTTCTTTGTTCTCTATACTTTTGTTAACTAGATGTGCATCAGCCATATGAGCGCGGGTCATCGCAACCATATCAACGTCACCACTCGCTAGTATTTTTTCTGCGTGATTCAAGGTTAAAAAGCGACCGACGATAAATAAAGGGATCTCCGGCCCTAGAATTTTCCGAGCCTTTTTTGCGCTTTCTGCCAGAAATCCATCTTTCATAGTCCCCATAGGAGCGACCGCGATGTGCAAAGTATGATATCCACCGGCTGATATATCATAGAAATCAAATAGATTCTTTGATTTAAATATGGCCAATTGCTCTTCAGCCTGTTTCGAAGTGATACCGGCTTCCCCCAAATACTCATCGAATGAAATTCGTAATCCCATGACAAATGCTGGCCCGAGTTCTTTTCGAATGGCCTCCCCGATTTCGACAATCAACCGGCAACGGTTCTCTAGATCTCCCCCATATTTGTCATCTCGCTTATTAAAGGCAGGACTTAAAAACTCCCCTAACAGTTGACTATGAGCAGCATGGATTTCTATTCCATCCAAACCAGACTTGCTGACGTTTACGGCCGATTTTACGAAGTGCGCTATCAATTCATCAATATGCTCTTGCTCCATAGCAATTGGCATTTCCTCAGTAACCGCCGAAGGGATTCTTGATGCAGCCCATAAAGGCCTCCAGTCATCCATATACTGTGTACCATCACCTTGCGCTCCACAAGCAAAAAGCTGCACAAGCTGCTTACAATCATATTTATGAACCGCTTCACCTAATTTTTTATACCACGGGATGGCACGCTCGTCACATGCCAAGCAACCTGCTTGGTAGTTTCGACCCGCAGGATGCACTGCCTGTTGTTCTAAAATCAAAAGTCCGGCGCCGCCTTTAGCACGCTCTTGGTAATAATTAATGTGACGTTCACTAAGCGTGCCGTCTTTTCCATAGAGCTGAGTATGGCCGGTCATCATGATTCTATTTTTTATTTCTAGATTTCCGATTTTTAGTTTGCGCAGGACGCGGCTGTATCTATTAGTTTCGGTGTTAGCCAAGTGATCTCTCTCCCCTTAGATTACTAGACGATCTTCTTACTCAGAAGATTTCAATCGCAGTATGATTATTAACTTTAAATCATTTTGATTCTCATATCTTGATCTAGATGAATTTGTTGAATCGTTCCTTGATGTCGGTCAAGTATAGAATTGCCAATAATGCTCCGTCAATCATTCCACTTAACCAAAACAACATATCGTACATGTTACTAGTGGCGAGCTTAGACTCAGGAATCCCTAGAGTGATTGGCACACCTAAGGCCAATATAACAGTAAAAAATGACCGTCCAGACGGATGAAATTTGAACAATAAGAAGAGACTTACCAGCCATGAAATCGTATAGATAGGTAAAGCAATATCAAAATAGCTGAATGGCGCATCGATAAGCGCTGGGTCCTCCGGCATAACAGAAAAAATCCCACCGACAGCGCCTAGACTGAATATTATCAATACCTTCACTAACTTTTCTGATGCCATAATTGAATCCATGTTCTATAAAGATGTCATACAAGACGACTAATTAAAAAGCTAAAACAATAAACTAATGCCTACCCAGGCGGCTCTGGGAGAGCCTGAGCCTAAAAAACGTGGGCTATTGTCTTCTAAATCAGGGAGCACTTCTTCCGGCGACTCCCCTATTAGGCCGAAATTCTCATAATCTCTATCAAAAATATTCGCTACGCGCACAAAAAAATCTAATTTTCGGGAAAAAGAATAATTCACTTTAATATTCGTAACAGCATAGCCTCCAATAGTTGGTAAATCATTAGACTCATCGCCCCGCAGAAATTGGTCAGAGAACAGAGAAAACTCGATTCCAGCATTTAGTTTGTCGGTGACGTCAATGTCTGACGTGAATTTAAACTGATGCTCGGGAATACCTGGAATTGAATCTCCCTTTTGCACAAAAATATCTCCATCCGCATTTGCAAGTGGATGATTTGGACTTAAAACTTTAAAATCATCTTCAAATGTCGCTTTTATGAAACTATAAGAAACTACCCAAGAAAATTTTCGGATATTTCCTTTGAGAGAGGTTTCGATACCTTCTCGCCTCGTATTATCAACATTACTGAACAAACCTTTTCCTCTACCAGTCGTTTGAAAAATAATGTCATTTTTATTGTTCGTGCGGAAAAAACTCAACTGATAGTCTACGAAATCAAGCGAGCCGCGCGTACCGAATTCAATTGACTCTGCGACAACTTGTTCTAATGGTGGATCCGCAAGAAAGGCATTTGGAAGACGACATTCTAGATCTATATCATCAGGGTCCTCCCCTCTCGCCTCTGCCGCTGCTCGGGCT
>Ga0233432_10000848_pt1 | contig 29427 bp, 25 predicted proteins | sample SI_122_August201_6_FD_179870 | JGI IMG/M metagenome (GOLD analysis project Ga0233432, IMG submission 179870) | Seawater microbial communities from Saanich Inlet, British Columbia, Canada - SI_122_August2016_10_MG | ecosystem: Environmental > Aquatic > Marine > Inlet | place: Canada: British... | reverse complement strand
GATGAGACGCGGGCTTTCCGACGCTGTATCTAGCGCGGAATAACGGTTCGGGGTAAAAGCCTTATGAGCGCCTCTGAGGGACACACGCCTGGTTGCATGCGCCAATCGTCAGGACAATAGCGCGGTTGTTTCACATTACATCGGTAGAGAGTGTTAATAATTGAGGGGGCGGACTTAGATGGAAACGGACATTTTTGGGCAGGAAGCCAAGATACTGGCGGCTGCGAAGCAGATGATGGATGAGGGAGCGGCTTCTTCTGAGGACTATGCCGCCTTGACCACCCAGTATGGCAAACTCTTGCGCACGACTAAAAGAATTATCAAGCTGAGTGATAAAAATGAGCAGAGACTCAATGAGTTAAAGCAGGAAGCGCAGGAGACCAATACCCAGCTCGAGGGCATGTCGTCACAATTATCTAAGTTTTTATCGCCGCAGCTGTATAACTCTATTTTTTCAGGCTCCAGGGCGGGCACTCGGGTTACCAGACGTAAGAAGCTCACGGTATTCTTTTCCGACCTGTGCGGGTTTACCAACTTCGTAGAAAGCATGGAGTCAGAGGATGTAACGAATCTCCTGAACCTGTACCTCGAGTCCATGACAACCATCGCGCTCGACTATGGCGCGACGATCGATAAGTACATTGGCGACGGCATCATGCTCTTTTTTGGCGATCCTGAGACCAAAGGGCTCAAAGAAGATGCCACGAGTTGCATCAAGATGGGCCTCGATATGCTCAAAGAGCTCGATAATCTATCGGATCAGTGGGTGAACTATGGGATGCGAGAGCCTTTACAGATGCGCATCGGCATTGATACCGGCTTTGCAACTGTGGGGAATTTTGGCAGTGAATCGAGGTTGGACTACACCGCAATCGGTTCGGCAGTGAATCGAGCCTCGAGACTGGAGACGGCAGCCGATCATGGCTCTATTTTTATATCCGAAGATACTTATAACCTGGTGAGGGAATCGATAGATGCTATTGAATTAGAGCCCATTCACCTCAAGGGTATTGGCGAGTTCAAAGCGCGAAAGGTATTGGGAACAATAGATTCACAGACTATTTCGGTGAATTTTGGCAAGCGAAACCTTTCGTTAGTGCTCGATCGTATGTCGCAAGATGATTTAACGTTAACGAAATCCAGCCTTGTTCAGGCCCTGAGGGAGTTGGAGGAGTTTCAGGGGGAATAGCCCTCTATCGAGTAGCTTTTATTTTACCCAGCCTCGATAGACGAAAAGCGCACCGTCGTCGGATTCGACAAAGTCAAACTCGAACTTTTTGACTCTGCGGGCCATCTCGATAAAACCCAATCCTGCGCCGCGAGAATCCTCTGGCGGGCCTTCTCTGAGTCTTTTTTTGTAGAGATCGCGAAGCTCCTTTTGATCCTTGACGCTAAGATCTACGAGAGTCGCTTCTAGAATATCCTTTTTTGATGGGTCGACTACATTGACCGCTTCGATCAGAAAGCCGTCTTCTGCAATGCTGATGGCAATAGTGCCTATGCTGTCTCCCGTTGCCTTGGTCTTGTGGTGAGAGTACCGAATAATATTTTGTGCTTGCTCTATAAATACGCCGAACACGCGTTTAGCCACGATTTCTTCGGTCTCCTTGTCAGACAGCTGGTGTCGGACGGGGTTGGAAATGGTTGTCAGGAGATCCTCGGTCAGTGGCCCGGAATAGCAAAATAGGGTCTTCCTCTCTTGCATAAAAGTATGCAATTCAACCGTGTCTTGGCTCGCAATATTGTCTGTCATTTTCCTTTTCCTCGAATAATACGTCGCTATTCAGGAATTACTGTTACGCCTGCTCGACCATCACCATGTTGTACGAGCACGCAGAGACATCCTCTTCAAAATCCTCTCCGGCCTCTTGCATCGTGTCATCCTCGGCACGGTATCGCCAGTTGACAGTGATGCTTTTCCCGCCTTCGGCGCTTTCTTCCAAAAACTCAAAGAAATCAAACAAAAATTTAGCTGAGGAGCTGTTGAAATAGTAGAGCTCTATATCGACTACAAACCCGCCTTCATCGTTGCCGAGACATTCCTCAAGCGCCTTCAGAATGGGATCAGACCACTCAGAAATATTCTCTGGGTAACATTCACCACGAATGAGGCATGATGTAGGCGTCAGTTCAACCTGAGGTGTTCGCTGACCGGCTTCAAAAATCATGAGTCTTCTCCGACTACTGATACTGTACTTAATTCGCTGTCGTCCTCAATCAGCGAGAAAGCAAGCAAGGTTAAATCATCGCGGAATGGCGCATCACCCCGATATAAATTCACACTACGCATTATATTTTTAACGATCGTGGACGGCGTTTTTTCTAATGATTCTCTCAAGATCTTGATGACCCGTCGTCGACCGAAGGCAATAGGCTTTTCTTCAGGGCTCATAACATCGGTAATGCCATCTGTGAGCATGACAAAAGCACCTACTGGCGAGCTTATTTCATGGGTAGTGAAGCTGAAGTCAGCGGCCATTCTAGTGGAGCCCACAGATTTTCGATCTCCGCTTACCTCTGTTGCTCCTGTGCCATTGACATTAAAAATCGACGATTTTGCGCCCGCAAATTCGAGCTTTTGTTCTTTTCGGTAGTATATGCAGACGCCGCCGTCAAAGCCCTCTTCGCTGGTATTCTTTTGATCTGAGCGCGAGAGGGTTTCTTTCAATAATTCATTGACTGCTGTGAGGTAGTTGCCGGCACTTTGGTAGTTTTCAGCATCGATCGCCTTGTCCAAGTGACTTCGAGCGATGATAGACAGGAAGGCGCCGGGCACACCGTGCCCTGTGCAATCCACTACCGCGATATAGACTCGATCGGGGTAGTCTTTGATGAAGTAAATGTCTCCGCCAACCAGATCTCGAGGCTGCCATTCGACATTGATGTCGAAGTCGCCCGGCATGGTCTTGGGCAGCAGCGCGTTTTGTAGCTTAGCTGCGTAACGAATAGAGCTGTTGATCTCATCTTTGGCAGCAACCAGTTCATGAGTGCGGGCATCGATCAACGTCCCGACTTCGTCGGACATTCTGGAGAACGCTTTGGACATCACTTCTATCGAGGCGCGCTCCTTTTCCTCATCGCTACCTGATGAGACAGTGTCCCGCATGGCACTGATTTCCTCTTTGAGCATATTTCTAGCTTGACCTTCAAGCTGCTCGGCGAGGGAGGCCATTTTTTCAAACATGATTTGATCACGCTCGTCTCGTCTTTTCGCCCGATCCTGCCTTTGTACTTCTGCCTCTTGACGGTGATGTCGGTATTCATCAATGGTGCTTTGGAGTCGACTGACCTCGTCATTTTTTGAAGAAAGCAGCCCTGCACTGGTGGGCATCTCGACAGACAGATCCCCCTCACCCATTTTTTCTAGGAGATGAATGGCGTCCAAAATCCGATTAAATGAGGAGGTGGTCATGACAAAAACCAAGCCAAGAATGACCAGAGATACAGTCGCAAAAATAATGGTAGCGGTTGTCTCTGCTTCTTTCAGTGTGGCGAGCAATTCACCTTGATCATCAAAGATCAGAATTCGTAGATCGCTGGCCCTAATTTCCTTGCTGAAAGGGATGGAAGAAACGCGAGTGCCTTCCTTCTCCGCGATAAAGCTGTAAGAGTAAGTTTCCGTTTCGGTCGCGTGCGACAGCCCTGCTCGAATCAATGTGTTGAGTTCGGGACTGCGCTCCTCTTCATAATAATCGTGAACAGTGAGCGCTTTCTCGCCGATAGCGATAGCGGTTTCGATTTCAAAGTTTTCAGAAAACTGCTCCAGGCTATCGATAACGTTTCGGCCCACGACAACCATAGCGATTAAATCGTCGCCCGTGCTCATCAATGGAAATGCCAGTGTGTCATTGATTGAGACCGGTTGGTCTCCAGATAGATCACTGATCTGAGTAACTCGTCTCACAGAACCGTTTTCGAGTGAACTGGCGAATGACCCGAATTTCAGAAAATAGTCGGGCTGTGCCGATTCAGCGCAGGGATCTACACCAACAAGATACAGACTGGATTCGCAGTAAAGCTGCAAACCTCTTTTGTCATAGGCAATGGCGAATGTGATCTGCTCTTCCATGATGGCATCAGAGAAAACCTGTTCAAACAACCCTTCAGCGGTCTCAGCGTCTTTTTCTAGAATTGCCGTAAAGAGCGGGTTTTCACCATCTGATTCTTCGAATGGGTCTAATTCCGGGTCCCAGAAGTTGGCATTCCTTTCAGAGCCGTCCATGGGGTCGTATGCCAGTAAATTGCTGACAAACTGGGTGTCCATATTGCTAAACCACGCAGAGGAATGCGCGGTAAGGCTCTCATCAGAGCTGTATTGTTTATGCGCACTATTCATCTGGAGTGAGGAGTAGAGATTCGCGGCAAAGAGAATGCCAATACCCACTAGGATGATCAGCAGCATTTTACTTTTTATCGTCATGACCGGGGCTCGCCTACTTTTGAAGCTGGAACTGAACGCGGAACTTGATATCGCTTGTCATGATTCGGTTTCCATCCTCTTCGGGCACATCGAAGTCCATATCTTGAACGAATTTCAAGGCCGATTTATCAAACATTAACCTGGGTTGGCTTTCAATTACTCTCAAATCAATGAGTTCACCCTCTGCGGACAAGTCGAAGCCGACGGTCACGAACCCCTCAACGCCCAAACGTTCTGCCCGCCGAGGATATTTCAGGCTGGGAGTTTTCTTGATTTCTACGACAACCTCGTTGCCGGCCGGTGATGTGCCCTTGATGCTTGCTGCAAATGAGGGAACGGCACTGACTAAGCATATTGCCAGCAGTAGTCGTGTGTTCAGCGCAAGTAGTTTTGTCTTGTTATACATGAGTTTATCCAACCTTCGAGTCGTTATCTGAGGCACAGCCTTTTTACCGTTGTGTCGTGCTGGCCGAAACTTGTCTGGATGTCTGCCAAAGCAAAAGCCCATACACTTGATAAAAGCAAGTTGTGCGCCAAAAAATTCTGGTCAATGAATGAGTTATTGCGTCGAACGCCGATGGGCCTGACGTTATAGCGGTAGAAAGTTTTTTTCAACCTTGCGATTGCTCTGTGACGCAATTAGTTACGCAAGGTAAAGTCTGGCGCGCTAAAATGATGCGATGCGCGCCACGCTGGTGCATAAAGAAAAGTGGCGCTTCGCCATATTCAACCTGCAGTCATTACTAGGAAGAACAAAGACCGCTTGATTTAGCAAACGCCCTCACTTAGCATCACGCCACCATGATCCGTTATCGAATGAAGCCTTATGCGCCCATCGTGCTTTTTGTCGCGATGCTGTTCGCTTTTGGCAATCTCGCCCATTCGTTAGAGCATGATTATGGCCTGGGAGCCAGCCAAACCCATGCCGAGTGCAATCATTGCTCGGGTGAGAATAGTGCTGCTGTCAGTCCCCCAACTTTAATGTCATTCACCTCGCTGAGCGAGGTGCACTATGAGCCGATTTCCTCTGGCTTTATCGCAACGCCCACCACTAGTTTTCAGGTCCGCGCCCCGCCTCTACGCTGAACTTACCCCCCAAAGTTCTTTTAACTGTTTTAGGAGGCGATCATGTCGCGCAGCGCATTATGCGCTCTCGCGGCCGTAGCGGTGATTCCGCTATCGGCTGTTGGGAGCGAAGAAACTTTATTGGAAGAGATTGTTGTCACCGCATCTTTTGTGGGCATCAAGGAATCTTCAGCAACAAGACCTATCCACGTCCTTAATGGCGAAGAGCTGACTGCTCAGGGTACCCAGTCACTAGGTGAGCATGTAGATGCCTTGCTGGGTGTTTCTTCTGCTGATTTTGGTGCTGCGGTAGGACAGCCTATTATTCGTGGTATGAGTGGAAATCGGGTCAAAGTGCTTAATAACGGCACAGTGATTCGTGACGTCTCTGCATTGGGCCCTGATCATGCAGTCGATGTCAGCCTGAGTGATGTGAAACAGATTGAAATCGTGCGCGGCCCATCAGCCCTGATGTATTCCAATGGTTCAATTGGCGGCATCGTCAATGTGGTTGATAACAGTATTCCTACCACTGACCTCGAGGGCTTCAGTGGTTCATTGGGTGCAGAAGCACAGTCTGTTAACGACGGTGAGGCGGTTGATTTATCTTTGCGCGGCAACTTGGGTGGCTTGAATCTTACCTACAGTTATCAGGATGCCGAGTTGGAGGATTACGAAATCCCCACCGGCGCGGTATTGGACGTCCACGATGATCATGATGACGAGGAGGGCCACGAAGGCGAGCATCACAGTGATGAGCACGAGGAAGAGCATGGGGAAATGGACACTCTTGCCAACTCTGATGTCTCGACAACATCTCATCGTGTGGGCCTGTCTAAAACCGGTGATTGGGGTTACATCGGCCTATCCTACAGCGACCTCAGCAGCACTTACGGGATTCCTTTCCATTCTGAAGCCGCTCATGATAATCATGGACAAGAAGATGGTCACGATGCGGACCATGAAGATGATCACGAGGAAGGTCACGAAGACGCGGATGGGGAGCATCATTCTGAGTCTGGCGATGAGCGTATCTTCTCCAAAACTGATTCAGAAGTTATTGCACTGAGTGGTTCTTTTAAAACTTCCATCCCCTTTTTGAACGCGATCGACTTCGATATCAAGAACACAGATTATGAGCTGTCCGAGCAGCATGCTGAAGATGAGCACGGTGAAGAAGATACACATGAGGGACATGATCATGCTGAGGGCCCGACGGTTTTCAGTAATGAGGCCACGGAGATTTCTCTGGCACTAGATCTGAGCGCTGGTGAGAGAATTCGACGCGTCGTGCTGAACTACGCTGAAGAGGAAATATCGATCATTGGTGAAGAAGCCTTCATGGCGCCGGTTGATTCCACTGAAACCACGCTAGGGTTCTTCAGTTCTGATGACCTAGGCTTCGCTTCATTAGATCTGGGTTTTCGCTTTGATCATGTAGAGCGCGACGGCTTCATCGCTGATATGCACCACGAAGATGAACATGATGAACACCACGAAGATGAACATGATGAACACCACGAAGATGAGCATGACGAACATCACGAAGGTGAGCATGATGAAGATCATGAGGATGAAATGGTGTACGAGCCTGCCGCATTCAGCGACGAGGTGTTCAGTGCTGCGGCAACGCTCAGGCGAGACCTAAATCAGCACGCTTCCGTCTCTCTGGGTCTCGCGAGTGTCAGCAAAACGCCCTCAGCAGTTGAGCTATTCATGAACGGTGAGCATCTGGCCTCCAGTCGTTATGAGGTGGGTGATGTCACGCTGGATACGGAGCGTTCCGATAATATCGATCTGGCCTTCAATTTTGATTCGCATGGATGGTTTGGTTCCGCCTCCATCTATTACAACCGAGTCGATAACTATATTTATCTGCGCGATGAGCTTGAGGATGAGCATGCGGCGCATATGGAGGAAGATCATGAAGATGAGCATCATGACGAAGACCATGATGACGGGCATTTTGACCACGGTGGATTGATTCTCTCGGAGTACAGCCAGCAGGACGCTGAATTTACGGGATACGAGATCCAAATTGGGACGCGATTTGAGCTGCCGCAAGGACAACTCGAGTTAACACTTGGTCGCGATGAGGTCAATGCGGAGTTCACCCGAGGTGGGGATGTGCCTCGGATCGTGCCAGCGAGAAACCTATTTTCAGCACGCTATACGTTGGATGATTTTTCAGCGAAGCTCCTGGTGAAAGATGTGGAGCGTCAGAACAACGTCGGCCTTGGTGAGTCGAGCACAGAGGGCTTTACTCTGGTCAATGCTGACGCATCATGGTCATACAACTTTAATGACTCGACGCGCCTTGTCTTGACCGCCTTTGCTCGTAATCTCACTGATGAGCGCGCGCGCAACCATACATCCTTTGTTAAGGACCAGGTGCCGCTACCGGGGAGAAACCTCGGTGTTCGCATTCGTCTGAACTTCTGAGCTTCAAGGCAGGTGGCTCCTTCGGGGGCCACCGGTCCGTTTATGGGGCGCTTAAGCCTGCCGCTTCTACTGTGTTCATATGAGCGGTCATCTCCGACACCAGTAGCGGGATCACTTCGTCTGGCATGTTGTGCGCCATACCTTCAATCAATAAAAAGCGAGAGTCGTGAATCAGTGAGGCGGTATGGCGACCGTGTTCCGGGGGTACTAATCCGTCGTCAGCGCCATGCAACACCAGTGTTGGTGCCTCAATACTGGCGACTTCGCTCGAACGATCACCAGTCTTAAAAATCGCCATCAGGTGACGCTGCATGGATTCTGGGTAAAAGCCGCGTTCGCGAATCGTGCGCTCGCGCTCTTCCTGAGCCTCTCCCGTTGCCAGGTTGCGCAGGCTCATTTCCGCCTCCTTCGTGGGTGGCGGCAGATGAGGCGCATTGGTGGTGGACATGATGGATATCAGACTGCGTGTTTTCTCCGGGTATTGTGCGGCGACAATCTGGGCAATCATGCCACCCATTGACGCACCGACAATATGGGCCTCCTCGTACCCAATTTCCTCCATAAGTCCGGTGATATCTGCAGCCATGTCATCCAGAGTGTAGGGCGCCTTTACTGAAAATCCGAAACGATATTTAAGTAGTTCCCACCAAAGTAGGGGTTGCCCCCAGCTGTCAAACCGGGTTGATGAACCGGTGTCCCGGTTGTCCAATATGAGTATTTCATATCCGCCACTGGTCAGGCCTGCAATCAGCGCATCTCCCCAGGCCACATTAGAGCCGCCGAGCCCCATTATGACGACCGCTTTGGGTTTATCGACCCCCGGCTCCACAATGCGATAAGCAATAGTCAGCTCGTTAACCTGAGCCTTTTTCAGGGGGTAACTGTCCAGATAAGCGCGGGAGTATTCCGCCTGTGCTAGAGAGGGCAGAGACAGACAAATAATGATCAGGATCAGAGATCGCACAACGGTTCCTTATCTTAAGCGCGCAGAATTATACGTCGTAAATTGTGGAACCGATTCAGTTCGGGAGGGAACTCGGGTAGGACTTTACCGGTGTCTGATCTGAACTGTACTTTTGACCGAATACCCCTAACATGGTTCGTCATGCCGCGAGCCCTTTCCATTCGCCTTGGCCAATTCGGAAACACCATGACTAGCGCTCAACCGATGCAACATCACCCCTCTGTCAGCGACGATATTTTGCTGGATACAGGTGCTCGAGACCCGATGTTCGAGGAAATATATCCCCGCCTGCCAGACTTTAAGTTGGGGGTTACTCATAGCTGGACCCGGGGTCAGCCTTTCGATTTTTATCGCCGCATGCGCGAAGAAGCGCCGGTAATGTGGTCGCAGATTAGAAAGCCGTCCTCCGGATTTTGGTCTGTAGTGCGTTATGACGACGTGAAGCATGTCGAGCTCAATCCGCAGATTTTTTCTTCGCAACGCGGCAGTATCAATATGAGTGTCTTGCGCAATGATAAAGGCAAGGCTGAACGACTCATGTACGCCGCCTACAACTCGCTTATTAACCTTGATGCCGATCTGCATCGAGATCTTCGCACCCAGCAGGCGGCCTTTTTTTTCCCGGCATATATCGAGACACTCAAGGAAAAGGTAGGGCGAAAAATTGACGACCTGCTCGACAATATGGAGCGTCAGGGGCCAGTCGTGGACTTTGCCAAGCTGTTTTCTATCGAACTACCTATGTTCACTTTATGTGAAATGCTTGGAGTAGATGAAGAGGATCGCGCTGACATCATCAAATGGATGCATTACCTCGAACTGGCGCCCCAGTTCATCACCCACCCATTTCGGATGTTACTGGCGGAGCCTTCTTTCCCTTTTCGATTTGAGAAGATTCTTCATGACATGTTTAGTTATGGCGAGCGGGTCATGGCGGATCGGATCAAAAATCCGCGGGATGACTTACTGACCATAATCGCCAATGCAACCCTTGGCGAAAAACCGCTCTCGCAAAGCTATCTTGATGGTTCCTGGCTGTTAATTATTTTTGCGGGTAATGACACTACTCGGAATTCTCTTTCGGGCACGATCCGTCTGCTAACACAATTCCAGGAACAGCGGCAGTTGGTGCTGGACGATCCTTCTCTGATTGAGCGGATGTCGCATGAAGCCTTGAGAATGGTCTCACCTGTTATGCATATGCGCCGCACAGCCATGGAGGATACTGAGATTGCCGGCCAGCGTATTGCCAAAGATGAAAAGGTCATTATGTGGTACGGCGCGGCGAATAGAGACCCAGCCGTATTCCCTGATCCGGATAACTTCGACATGATGCGTGATAATGTCGAAAAGCATCTGGCATTTGGGCATGGTGTTCATCGATGTTTGGGCAATCGTGTTGCACAGCTACAGCTCAAAATGGCTTATGAGCGCATCCTTGAGCGTTTCCCAAATATCTATTGGACGGGTAAACAAAAGATCGAACCGATCATTTTAGTGCACGCGATTTCCAGCTTACAGGTCAACCTGTATGGCAAGGATGGCAAACGACCGGTGATGGTGGCGACCTCCTGATTAACTTTGAGCGGCAGGTTTTTAAGCAGTAACGGCCAGTGTTGATTGAAGTGTGTTTGCTACCGCCCTAACCAAAAAAAGGAGTTACTGAGTGCTATGGAGTCTGCTACCGACCAAGCTATGACCCGCGAGAGTCTTTACGGTGTGATGGAAGAGTCCACCTATGGTGGCATTGTCAGTTTTATGCGTCGCCGATACTCCAGAGATTTGTCGCAGGCCGATGTTGCTGTGCTGGGAGTGCCATTCGATTGGGCAACAACCAATCGTCCGGGTAGTCGTTTCGGGCCGCGTGCTGTGCGAGAGGCCTCGGCGAGTTTGGCATGGGAGCGACAAGCTGTGGGATGGGGATTCTCCCCATTTGACGAACTGGCGGTTGTCGACTACGGCGATTGCGACTTTGATGCCGGGAATCCTGCAGGGGTGCCTGAAGAAATTTATCAGTGCGCCAAACAGATTCTCGCAACCGATACGGCGCTCCTCGCCATTGGAGGAGACCACTTCATTTCTTATCCGTTGTTGCGGGCGCATGCAGAGAAGTACGGCCAACTATCTTTGATCCACTTTGATGCTCATTCGGATACCTGGGCAGAGGAAAGTCAGAGAATCGACCACGGCACCATGTTTTTCCACGCGGCACGAGAGGAACTTGTTTCACCTTCCCAATCCGTTCAGATAGGTCTGCGCACCCATAACGACAGCGATCACGGTTTTCATATTTTCGACGCTCCCTCAGTCCACGATATGAAAGCAGTTGATCTCGCCAAGCGGATCAAGGACATCGTGGGGGATCAACCGTGTTACCTGACCTTCGATATTGACTGCCTCGACCCCAGTTTTGCCCCGGGCACAGGAACTCCTGTCGTAGGCGGGCTGTCCACCCACCAAGCGATGCAAATACTGCAGCACCTTAAAGGTGTAAACCTGGTGGGCATGGATGTTGTGGAGGTTGCACCCCAGTACGACGTAGGTGACATTACCTCTCTGGCTGCGGCGACAGTGGCATTACAGCAACTCTGCCTCTTCGCCCGGGCGCGAGGGTAAGTGGCGTTATGACGCAGGCAACGGATCGAGAGGTCAAAGAGACTCTAGAGCGAAAAGGTCATTACGCCATTAATTGGGAGGATCTCGATAAGATCGAACTTCCCACAGGCGTGATCTCTTCTATGTACCGAGTGGGTGATCCGACCCGCCTGGAATCGCCCACCGTATTCAAAGTGTTCTATCCCCCGGGTTGCGAGATTGAGGCGCACACCCACAATTGCGATTACACGGAAATTATTCTGGAAGGTTCGCAGCGGGTCGGTGCAACCTGGCATCAGGCTGGAGACATCCGTATCGGACTTGCTAACCGCGGTTATGGTCCTTTGGTTGCAGGCCCGGAAGGGGCGACAGTGTTGTTTATGTTTGCCACTGGCGCATGGCCCGCAATTAAGTTGGGCAACAATGATGGGTCTACTCTAGGCAGCGACATTCTCGAAGCACATTTCGAAAAACGACAGTCTGACCAGGGTGATTGACCCAGGGCGATGACCATATCCATCGCACCTGGACCATAATAGTTAAGGGTTAATTCTGTTTCCAGTTCTCCCCTGCTTTATCAAAGTGTTTGTTGCCGCTTTGGGTCATCTGATGGGAATAGATTATTGCTCCGATGATGATCACCAAAACCACTCCAAAAATGATGCCTGGTTTCACGTTGCAATCCTCGCTTGAATGTCTTGGGGGATTATGGGCTCTTTGATCATAAAGTGAAGGGTCTGTTCAAAGCCTTCTTGTCAATCAGAGCGTTCCGTTGGGCGTTTCCGTAGCAGAGCGCAAGACGATTTTCTTGAGGTGACACCGAGTAGTATGGGAGTAGGCTCCCAATTTGCATGGGCTAACTAGCTTTTTGCCATTAATCGCACTTTTTCGCCGTGACCTCAGTGGGTGTACCCTGCGCTTATGCAGCGCAAGATTATTCATCTAGACGCCGATTGCTTTTATGCCTCGATAGAAATGCGCGATGCCCCGGCGTTGCGCGGTATTCCTATTGCGGTGGGAGGCAGCGCAGAGCGCAGGGGGGTGCTGACTACCTGTAACTACGAGGCCCGTGCCTTTGGCCTGCACTCTGCAATGCCAACTGCGCAGGCCATGCGCCTGTGCCCATCGCTGACAGTTGTAGCGCCCCAAATGGGCAAGTATCGTGAAGCATCAAAGGCTATGCGCGCGATTTTTTCTGATTTCACCGAGATCATAGAGCCGCTCTCTTTGGATGAGGCGTATCTCGATGTGAGTGAAATATCCGACGGAGATCTGACCGCTACCCGAATTGCCAAAGCGATACGACAACGCATTCGGGAGGAACTACAGATAACGGTTTCGGCAGGTGTTTCGGTCAACAAGTTCATCGCCAAAGTCGCCTCGGACTGGAAAAAACCAGATGGTTTGACGGTCGTGCCTCCTGATCAAGTCGACGCCTTCGTTGCCGCTCTTCCAGTAAAGAAAATCCCTGGCGTGGGGTCGGTGACCGCAGAAAAAATGCACCGCTATGGACTGAGAAACTGTGCTGACATTCGCAATTGGAGTCTGTTTGAGCTCAGACGTCGCTTCGGCAAGTTTGGGTTAGTGCTGCATGAGCGAGCCCGGGGTCGTGATGAACGCCCCGTGCAACCCGCTCGCGTACGGAAGTCGATCAGTGTTGAGCGGACTTTTGATGAGGATATCAGTGGGCCCGCAGAATGGGCGCCCATTATTGAACAGCTTTACACCCACTTGATGGAGCGAATTGAGTCAGCCAAGGCGTGGAATGGGATTACCAAGGCATTCATCAAGTTAAAATTTAATGACTTCACGACGACGACCGTAGAGCGGGTTGGTACCAAAGCCATTGAGACCGATTTTCAGCAGCTTTTATTGGAGGGGTGGCAGCGACGATTGCAGCCGGTCAGGCTCATTGGTCTGGGAGTGCGCTTGTTGGAGGAAGGCGATCAGATATCGGCGCCGCTACCTTTCTCGGATTCGACGCCCTCAGCTGAGGTATGAGCGACATTACCTATTGACATTTTTTATGCCAATATAGGCAGGTCACCGCTTTATGTAGGTCTCCCGAAGCCTAATTCAGAGATAAATCCTTATGTTGAAGCTACATTTCGCACCCAATAGCCGGGCCAGCCGCACGCTGTGGTTACTCGAGGAATTGGGCTTGGAATATGAACTGAACCGCATGGACTTTCATCCTAAAGATCTTAAATCGGATGAGCACCGGGCGCGTCACCCTCTAGGGCGGATTCCTGTGTTGGAAGATGGTGAAACCTCCATTTTTGAATCTGGCGCGATCGCCGAATATATCCTTGAGCGCCATAAAAATGGCGGCCTGAAGCCCGCTTCAGATGACCCGAATTTCCCCGAGTATCTGCAGTGGTTTCACTATTGTGAAGGGATGGTAATGCCGCCGATCAACACCATTGTCGTGCATACGCTTCTGTTACCCCCTGAGCGCCAGGACGAGACGGTAAGGGCTCAGGCGGAACGTTTGCTAGCAAAGGCCTGGGTGCCGGTTGAGGAGGCCATAGCGGGGCGCGATTACCTGATTGGCGCATTCTCCGCTGCCGATACCATGCTAGGACACGCCTGCATCATGTCAAAGCGACTGGGGGTTATCACTGCTGATGTCTATCCCAATCTGAGTGCCTATGCGGATCGTTTAATGGCGCGTCCCGCCTGTGCCAAAGCGTTTTCTGCCTGATTCAGTCCGCGCTACACTCTCTCTGAACTTGGGTTGTCTGAACTGACGACTATCTAGCGGGTGCGAGGAAGTGTTGAGGTGAATCTTTACGAAGGGGCCGAGCTACAGAAAACGGCAGCCAATTTTGCGCCATTGACGCCGGTCTCTGCGCTTAAGCGCACTGAACGAATCTATCCAGATAGTCCCGCACAGATTCATGGCCGTATCCGCCGTGATTGGGCAGAGGTGGCTGATCGCTGTAAACGCCTTGCGTCGGCCCTATCTCAGCGCGGTGTTCGCAAGGGCGATACGGTTGCCCTCATTGCGCCAAATATCCCCGAAGCATTGGAGTGCGCGTTGGCGATACCGATGCTGGGTGCGGTACTCAACGCGAACAATGTGCGGCTTGATGCGGCCACACTGGGTTACATCCTCGCCCACGGGGAGGCCAAGGTGCTTCTTGTTGATACCGAATTTTTTGCACTGGCTCAGGAGGCGGTGGCGCTATCTGGCCGGGATCTGCTGGTTGTTGATATAGAGGACCCCGAGGGCCCAGGTGGGGAACGGATTGGCGCATTGACATACGACGCGCTCCTGGCAGAGGGGACGTCAGAGTTTCCCTATACACCGCCTGATGATGAATGGGACGCATTAGCTCTCAATTACACCTCTGGGACGACTGGCCAGCCGAAAGGCGTGGTGTATTCACACAGAGGCGCCTGGACCAATGCTGTGAATAATGTCGTAACCTGGGAGATGCCGCATCACCCTGTGTATCTATGGACATTGCCGCTCTTCCATTGCAATGGCTGGTGCTTCCCCTGGACGATAACGCTGCTCGCTGGGACCCATGTTTTTTTGCGTAGCCCCTCGGCTGCGGGTATCTATCAGGCCTTCGCTAACCAGAGGGTCACGCATCTGTGTGGCGCGCCAATTATCATGTCGATGATTGCTAACGCCGACGAGACGGAGCGATCAGATTTTAGTCAGACCGTCCGGATGATGACGGCGGCGGCTCCGCCCCCGCCACAGACGATTCTGGCGATGGAGCGAATGGGTATTTCAATTACCCATGTTTACGGATTAACAGAGGTCTATGGGCCCGCAGTGGTCTGCGCCAACAAGGCGAGCTGGTCCTCCTTGAGTACCGAGGAACAAGCTAAGCTGAAGGCGCGTCAAGGCGTGGCATACGAGCTCCAGGAAGATGTTCTGGTGTTGGACCCGACCACCCGATTACCTGTTCCCTGGGATGGTGAAACCCAAGGGGAGGTTGCGTTCCGCGGCAACATTGTTATGAAGGGTTATTTCAAACAGCTTGCGGCGACCGAGGAGGCTTTTGCGGACGGTTGGTTCTGGTCGGGTGATCTCGCGGTGCAGCATCCGGATGGTTATATTGAAATTAGGGATCGCTCCAAGGACATTATTATTTCTGGTGGCGAGAACATCTCGTCAATCGAAGTTGAGAATGCCATCTACAGCCACCCGGACGTGCTGTGTGCTGCAGTCGTTGCTCTGCCCGACGAAAAATGGGGAGAGGTGCCGTGCGCGTTCGTTGAGCTAACTGAAGGCAGCGATGTTACGGAGACAGAGCTGATCGCGCACGCCCGTAATCATCTTGCCGGGTTTAAGCGACCTAAGCGGGTGATCATAGCGCCACTGCCAAAAACCTCGACCGGGAAAATTCGTAAAAACGAACTTCGTGAACGGGTGCGCTCACTAGATTGATGGCACTGCGCAGCAGCGCAAGTTGATCATCACAAGTGACGACAACGTAATCCAACCGTTTGGACCGCGACAGCTTTGCGGATCAACGATTACCCAGCGCCCGAGGTAATACGCTTTTTGGGGTCGTAAAATGGCTTGGGCACTATGGTCGCCGAGCGTCGTTCGCCGGACATCTCGACAATAAATTTGGTGCCGACTTCAGCACTGTCAGTCGAGATCATGGCGAGCGCAATATTCCGCTTTAGCCGAGGTGAGTAGACCGCTGAGGTCACTTTTCCCACGGCTGTGTTATCTGCCGTTACTAGCCAAAATTCGGTGTTAGGTCCGGGCAGAGGTTCTCCCTCAATGACAAGGCCGACCTGAGACCGAGCGACACCTGACTGTTTGATGTCACGGAGCGCCGCTTTGCCAATAAAGTCAGCGGGCATCTCAAGGTCTACTAATCGGTCTAAGCCAAGCTCAAACGGATTGGTCTCGTCGTCCATATCCGCATGATACGAGAGCATTCCGCCCTCTATCCGCCTTATTGAGGAGGTGTGCCCCGGCTTGAGCCCCAGCGGTTCTCCAACGGCCATGAGCTTTTCCCACAGGGCATCCCCCTGACCGCCATCCAGAAGATATATTTCGTAACCTAACTCGCTCGACCATCCCGTTCGGGAGATAACCAAGGGAATCCCGTCGAGCTCAAAGTGATCAAACCAGTAATATTTCAGATCACGAATACGCGCGCCAAAGAGCGCCTCCATAATGTCGCCGCTCTTTGGTCCCTGAAGTTGCAAGGGCGACACGTCGGGTTCACTAATTTTGATTTGAAGACCTGAATGAGTAGCCACTCCCAGCGCCCACAACAGGACATCACTGTCGGCGAGAGAGAGCCAAAAACGATCTTCCGCCAAACGCAGCAACACCGGATCGTTGATGATCCCGCCATCAGCGTTGGTGATCAGCACATACTTGCATTGACCCACAGCACACTCGGAGAGGTTCCGCGGCGTCAGTAATTGGGTGAATTGGGCCGCATCCGGCCCCGTGATTTCAACCTGCCGTTCAACCGCGACGTCGCATAGGATCGCGTCGTTCACGAGGTTCCAAAAATTTTGCTCCGGATTGCCAAATGAACGCGGAATATACATGTGGTTATAGACCGAGAAATCGGTCGCTCCCCAACGCACCGTTGCATCGAAGTAAGGGGATTTGCGGATTTGTGTGCCGAAGCCGAAGGTTTTTACGGGTGAGCGGGACATAGCTTATCTCTACAGTAACTGGTCGGAACCGACAGCTCGTCAGCGCCGCGGAACTTGGACATGCTCAGAATCCGGCGTTATACACGCTTTTTTAAGCACTGAATACCAAAATAGAGGGCCGATTTCTTGAGATTTCAGCGGCGTTTACATTGCCGAAAAACAATCCATTCTCATGTTGGTGCCGTATCGGGTTCGCATTCTGCAAAGTACCCACAAGTACCTAAGTCGGCAGCCTCATGACAAATATCCGCCAAGAGTGGTTCTCCAACATACGCAGCGACCTTTTGGCCGGGCTGGTGGTGGCGCTGGCGCTGATCCCTGAAGCGATTGCCTTCTCTATTATTGCCGGCGTGGATCCGCGTGTGGGTCTCTATGCCTCGTTTTGCATTGCTGTGGTTATCGCCTTTGCCGGGGGCAGGCCGGGAATGATTTCTGCAGCGACTGGCGCGATGGCGCTATTGATGGTTACGTTGGTGCGGGAGCATGGCCTGCAATATTTGTTTGCGGCAACGGTGCTCACCGGAGTACTGCAGATCATTGCTGGTTGGATCCGATTGGGTGAGCTCATGCGCTTCGTGTCGCGCTCTGTGGTCACGGGTTTTGTAAACGCGTTGGCCATTCTCATTTTTATGGCCCAATTACCCGAACTGATCGATGTACCCTATGCGGTGTATGTTATGGCCGGCGCGGGTCTGGCGATTATTTATGGTTTACCGTACGTCACGAGGATGGTGCCGTCACCACTGGTCGCGATTGTATTGCTGACTGCTGTTTCGATCTATTTTGGTATTGATGTTCGCACAGTGGGTGATATGGGAGATTTGCCCTCAACACTGCCTGTCTTTTTGGTTCCTGATATTCCTCTCAACTTGGAGACGCTGCAAATAGTCCTTCCCTACGCCGCAACATTGATGGTGGTGGGATTGCTGGAATCCCTTATGACCGCCACGATTGTCGATGATCTGACTGATACGTCTAGCAACAAGAGCCGAGAGTGTGTGGGGCAGGGCGTCGCCAATATCGCGAGTGGTTTTCTGGGAGGCATGGCAGGTTGCGCCATGATTGGTCAGTCGGTGATTAATGTGAAATCGGGAGGGCGGGGCCGCCTGTCAACGCTCAGTGCAGGGATCTTCTTGCTTCTGCTGTTATTATTTTTCAGTGACTGGGTCCGTCAGATACCGATGGCGGCACTGGTGGCGGTTATGGTCATGGTGTCCATTGGCACTTTCAACTGGGACTCTATCCGCAACCTTCGTACTCATCCGCGGAGCTCCAGTGTCGTCATGGTGGCGACGGTAATCGTCACGGTGGCGACCCATGATCTGGCGCAGGGTGTGCTGTCGGGGGTGTTGTTATCTGGCTTCTTTTTTGCACATAAAGTGGGCCGCATTCTCATTGTGAAATCACAGTCTGGTGATGAAGGTCGTCTTAGAACGTACACGGTTCTGGGCCAGGTATTTTTTGCCAGTGCTGATCGCTTTAATCAGTCGTTTGACTACAAAGAGGTGATAGAAAAAGTGCGAATTGATGTCAGTCGGGCCCATTTTTGGGATATCACCGCTGTTAGCGCACTCGATAAGGTGGTCCTCAAGTTTCGTCGTGAGGGCGCCGATGTCGAGGTGATTGGATTAAATGAAGCCAGCGCCACGATGGTTGATCGCTTTGCGCTACACGACAAAGCTGAAACTGACGATCTGTTGCTACCTCACTGACCTAAATCTATGAATCAGCCAAAGAAAATTCTTGCATGTGTTGATCAATCTCCCTATGCCGATTATGTCGCTGATTACAGTGCTTGGGCCGCACGCAGATTTTCGCTGCCCCTGGAGCTGCTACATATCATTGACCGCCATCCCGAAATCGCGACCAGCGACGATCATAGTGGTGCGATCGGCTTTGATGCGCAGGAAAACCTGCTGAACCGACTAACTGAGGAGGAGGGGCAACGATCTCGTGAGATCCGCGAGCGCGGTCGTGTTTTTCTCAACGGCTTAAAACAACGGTGTGAGCGGGCCGGAACGGACGATGTGGATATTCGGCAGCGTTACGGACAACTTTTAGACACACTGGATGAGCAACAACGGGATGTTGCGCTATACGTATTGGGTCGACGCGGCCGCTCAGCAGCGCACACCCAGCGTGATTTGGGTCGACACGTTGAGAGCATCAGTCGCAAGATTCAGCGACCTATCCTCACGGTTGCCAGCGAATTTTCTGAGCCAAAAAGCCTACTGGTAGCCTATGACGGGAAGCGTATGACCCGGGGTTGTATTACCTTGATTGCGGGTAACGCCGCCCTTGCGGACTTGCCCGTGCACGTAGTGATGTCGGGTAAGCAAACTAATGAATCAGAGAAACAGCTTCATTGGGCCACAGAAACTTTGGTGCTTGGGGGTTTTTCGGTGGAGACCGCTTATTTGCCCGGTGACCCTGAGCAACAAATTATGCGGGTGCTCAATGACCGTGAAATCGACATTCTGGTCATGGGTGCCTACAGCCAGTCTCCGCTAAGAAGCCTGTTCTTTGGCAGTAAAACGAACGATCTTCTCAGGGCGTCGCGGGTGCCCACCGTTACGGTACATCTATAAAAGTACTGAGCCTAACCCGCGGCTTTAAGCAATTTAAAAAAAGCCAGCTGACTGCTGAACCAGTTGCTGTGCTTTGGCAGCGCATCTTGGATATCCGTTTTGCGGGTCCCATAGAACACGTGCATGGCGCTTTCGGGTAACGCCTTTGGGTCGGTGAAGTTTTGCGCAGTAATGAAGGCGTAACCTTTGCCATCCTTACCCATTTTCGCCATCACCGGTTTGTGGCAGTGATCGCAGATGCCACGATCGATCGCTGCAACACGTTTATATTTTGCAAAGCTCACTGACTGATCTGGCACAGTGACGGCGCCGAGTTTGAATAACACAACATCGGCAAAGGGCGCGTTGTATTTTTTCTGACAAATAGTGCAGTGACAAAAAAAGCGAACAATAGGCTCGCCACTGACCGAGAATTGATTGGCGCCGCAAGGGCATTGGCAGGCTTGTTCCATGAGTCAGTTGGTACTCTTGTAGCGAGAGATGAGTTTTGAGTATGCCACCACTGCACAGTGAGGCGTGATAGCAAATTTTTCGCTCTGGTGGTTTGGCGCGGCATCAATTTCAGTTGTCTAGAACCTTCTGGGCAAAGAAAGATATAACGCTATGTATCCGGTGAGATTTGGCGCCTGCAATCTTCACTGGTAGTTATGGAGGGTAAAGTGATGCAGGGAGCCTATCCGCAGTGAGCGGTATCAGCCTTGGCATCTGCTTAGGATCCGCTCGACAGCAAACGCCTATCGTCCGACGACGTTAAGGTGTCTTGGGTAAGCGTTGATACCGAAGTTTGATTATTCACGGACTATCCGACAATTCTCTGATCGCCCGATGCGCCTGATCGATGGCGACATGCGTATAGGCGGAAGCGCCGGCATCGGCATTGGCGATTGCAATCGAACCAAAGGGTTGTCGAGCAATTTGATGTGGCGCTTTCCCGGGCTCCCACTCAGGATCCCATAGTTGCATATATTCATAGGCATATCCGTGAGGCCAGCGATTGACGGTAATGGCGAGAATGTCCTCTGCCACATCAAAACCAGCGGGCCCCAGTAATTCATCAAGCACCGTTCGAACTTCACGTTCAAAATCACTAAATGTTAGATCCAGCAACTGTTGCCGCGAGGCTCTCAACTGACTGCGAATATCGATAGCGTCTTTTGGTGGTGAGATTGAGCCCCAGAAAACGAGTGAAACGGCCTCACTTGGATTTTCTGAGCGCTCATAACCCCCTGTCGAAATGCCCTTGAATAGAAAAAGTCTGGCGTGAAGTCGACCGGGACAGGAAATAGCGTCAACGCCCAGTTTGTTCAAAGCCTCACTGTTTCGTATCAGCACGTTGGTCAGAATCATGGGCACTTTAACCTGATACTTGAGTGCCTCCTTTTGGGCGGTGCCCATTGTTGGGCACAAATAAGGAATGATGCTGTGATAACAGGCCAACACAGCGTGCTGCGATGAAATTCGTCTCAGCTTACCTGTGGAGGACGCGTAGGTTACTGCTACGCCTTTATCCGTATTCTCCAGCCCGATCACAGTGGAATTGAGACGGAGTCGCACTGAGGCGGCTTCTTCATCTAATTGTGAGTAGTCAAAGCGAGCCAACGCCACGTTATCTGCGGTCGCTTCGGGCGCGACATGAGGCATCAGCTTGGCGACCATTAAGCGGACTAAACTTGCGTTGCCATCTGGCCACATTGCAACTGGGTAGCCAGCGCTGTCCTGGCTCCACTCCTCGCCAAATAGGTGCGCGCCAGGATAACCTTCCCAGAGGGCCTCTCCTGCTGATATCGCGCGCATTTCCAGCCCCCAGGACCCATGCTCCTCTTTGTCGAAAAGTTGCACGGCATCCTCGGTTAAGCCACCGTACTTGCGCAGAAAATCAGGGTAACTGGTATTTGCCAAAATACGCCCGGCTTTGTCTTCTGACCAACCTTCGAGGGTAGGGCCGCTGCGGTAAAACTGTTTCAGTGAGAGACGGCCCGCTTCGGAGATGGGAACGCTATCGATGTCTTCGTCGCTAAGTTGCGCAGACAGGTTAAAGTTTGTGACCAGTCGACTGGTACCATAAGTTTCCTGATCGAACCACATCGCCGGGCTATTAGGCGCATCCCGCCCATAGGCGAAGGTCATGTTGTCTCGCATGGCCTCGTAGTCGACGTCGTGCTCAGTCATGAAGGCTTGGACTACCTCACTGAAGCGCCACCATTCAAGGTTGTGGGTGCCACCAAGTGATAGGACCATGTCACCGCTTTGGTGAAATTCGTTGCGTTTGGCATGACCACCAAAATCATCATGATTTTCGAGTAGTAATATGCGTACCGTCGGTCCGAAACGTTGCTGATAGTAGTGGGCTGCGGCGAGTCCGGAGATTCCTGCTCCAACAACAATCAGATCGTAATGCTCTGTTATTGGCTCGTCGGTGGTCAAGACAGCTCCGTCTCGTGCTAATGCGTGGGCGATTTCATAAGCACCAGAATGTGATCCGCGCATACCGGTTTTTATTGGTGGGTAAGCGATTGCAGAGGTATCGGCGCCACCTTCGTTAGAAGTCATGTGAGGCATAGCACGGCCCTGGGCAGCCAGCGCGCCAGATTGAAACGCTGCACCGGCAACCACCGCGGCTCCTTGCACAAAGTCCCGTCGGCTTATCGGTCGTTCCATGCCTAATTTTTTATCCGATTTTTTTTTCATTGCGGTGGCGCCCTTTTTTCTGGATGCAGTTTTTGATGTGTTATTGGCGAGATTCAAATTTGCTGGGTAATTCACCAGCAGGCATCGCTTAATTGTCCCCTCTGCCGCTCAGGTAGGAGAACGTAACAAAGCTTAAAGCCATGCCAAGTCCCAACAGCATCACAGAAAACATCCCGCGCAGCGGTTTGTCGGGCGACCATGTTTGGCTCTGATCCAGCCAAAAATGAAGGTAAAGCGAGAACATCCAGGGTGCCAGTACCGAACACCAGAATATCAGTTGACCTAACAAGCGAATCATCTATTGCCCTCCTACTACCCCCAGTTTGGCACTGATTAAGCCATCATCATTATGGGCCTATAGAGGCAGAGTCTAACCTGAGCCAGAATTGACACAATGGCCTCCATAGACGAGCCTGTCGTTATGGAAAGAGGAGATGGATGTGCACGCAAGATGGGTCAATGGGTGGCATTTATTCGCTGTGACATCAGTGACGATCACCGCCTTTATGCTCGCACGGTTACTGTCGACGAACTTTTCCTCACCTCAAGACCTCTCGGCGATGATCCAATACTCCGTGCGCTGGGCGGTACCTTTCATCTTTCTGGTTATCGCGATTTCTGCCCTCTATCGATTGTTTCCTAGCGACGTCACCCGATGGTTAATGCGTAATCGCCGTTATATTGGGTTGTCCTTTGCTGTAGCGATGGCCTGGCAAGGGGTATTTATTTTTATCGTTTCTTATTTCCATTCTGCACACTACTACGCAGAAATTTACTATCTCCGTGATGAGTTAGAAGGCAGCAGTGGCTATCTGCTATTAGTTGCTATGACTTTGACCTCGTTTAGCATTTTCCGGCGGCACATATCGCCCGGGCAATGGCGGTTTCTTCACCTGAGCGGTGTGACTTTTTTGTGGGCCTACCCTTTCAGCGTTTATTGGTGGAACGTGTTCTATTATCAAACGCAGTATTGGTTCGATGTTGTTTTTTACACCCTGGGATTCGCGGCATTTTCGCTGAGAATAGTTGCCTGGGGGCGGAAGCGAATCGAGGATGATGTCGCTTGGTTTCAGCGCGGTATTGGTGGCTGTGTAATGCTCTTCTCTTTATGGCTCGCGGCCACCGGTCATCTTTGGCAACCTGCCTTGTCAGCAGCGTTACTGTCTCGCGCCTGGTCTGCCGAGCTGGAATTATGGTTGCCATTCTGGCCGTTTGAACCCTTTTTACCCTTATTCACATTGGCTCTTGGAGTATGGTTTTTTTGCGGAGCGAGGGTGGCTCATAGACTGCCGCGGCGCGCAGCTGCTTGACGGTTTATGGAGTGGTTTGAATGCCTCGCTCCAACGCGCTTCAACAATCTAGTTATAAAGTCGGGACCATCGCTGGCACCCTATAGGGAAAGTGGTCAGGGCATGTGCCATACAGTAGTGTTATCTATCAACTTCTGATTGACTGAGAACCTTGCCGATAGCCGAGTAAGTGGGCAGCGTAGGTGAGCGGGAGCGAACGAGCGAGTGGCGATGACGGCAGGGGATACGATCATTATCGGCGGCGGGCATAACGGGTTGGTTTGCGCCACTGTGTTAGCCAAGTCAGGTCAGAAGGTGACGCTGGTAGAAGCCAATCAGGCGCTGGGTGGCATGGCTGCGGAATGCGAATTTCACCCGGGCTTTAAGACTTCGCTAGCTCAAACTCTTTACGCAATGCCGCAGTCGCTGATCAACGAACTTGATCTCTGCGCCCATGGACTTGAAATCAGCACCGAGAGCTTGCCGCTTGTGGCGCTTTCACCATCCGGAGCGCATCAGACTGTTGCTGCTCGATCCCTCAATGGCAGTAAGGGAAGCGATATAAAGGCCTACCCACAATACGCTGCGATGTTGTCCAAATTTGCAGGTGCCCTAGCGCCTTTTTGGGAGCGAACGATGCCGAGGGTGGGCGCGACGGGTCTCTCAGACCTGATGACCTTCGGTAAGCTGGGTCTCAAACTGCGCATGCTCGGAAAACAGGACATGTTGGAGTTTCTTCGGGTGGCAACGCTACCAATGCGTGATCTCCTGGATGAGTACTTTGAGGATGATGTTCTCAAAGCGGCGTTATGCTGGGATGCGCTTGCTGGCTCCCAGTTGGCGCCACGATCACCTAATCAGGCAGTTCTCACTTTGCTGAATCGCAGGTCGGGAAAAGATGCTGGGCAGCACGCTATACCTAAAGACGGCATGGTGGGACTGATTCGCGCGCTGGAGCGTGCCGCTATTCAGGCCGGGGTAATAATCAGGACCGGTTGTCCGGTTAGATCGGTGCAAGTGGCTGGCGATGAAAATGGCCAACGGTGCACTGGTGTTGAGCTTGCCAATGACGAAATTTTATATAGCGAGCGGGTGGTGTCGAGCGCAGATCCACAAACGACATTTTTGAAGCTGGTCGGTGCAGCGCACCTCGAGGTTGAGTTCACGAATCGTATTCGTCGTCTTAGAACCAAGGGGTATGTTGCGCGAGTGCACCTGGCGTTGTCCGCGTTGCCTCGCTTTGAGGGATTGGACTCGCCCTCGGGCAGACTGATTATTGCGCCGACGATGGACACTATTGAATTTGCTTGGGATGCCGCGAAGTACGGTGAATTACCCGAGGAGCCTGTGATGGAAGTGTTAATCCCGTCACTGCAAGTACCCAGTATGGCACCTCAAGGTCAGCATGTGCTCACCGCCAATGTAATGTACGTTCCCCACGACCTGAAAAGCGGTTGGACTCCCGAGAAACGCGATGCGTTTCTTGCCATTATCATGGATAAGCTGGAGGCCTATGCGCCGGGCATTCGAGACCTTGTGTTGGCTTCAGAGCTTCTGACCCCGGCTGATCTCGCTGCGCAATACCATGTTACTGATGGCCATTGGCATCACTGCGAGCCTGCGATTGATCAGCTCCTGATGATGCGCCCTACTTATGAGGCTGCGCAATATGCCACGCCTATTACGGGTCTGTATCTGTGCGGTGCCGGCTGTCACCCAGCGGGCGATGTGAGCGGCAACCCTGGTCGTAATGCGGCCAAGGAGATCCTGTCTTGAAGCGATATGACGCTATTGTTATTGGCGCGGGTCACAATGGATTGACTGCTGGCGCCTATCTCGCCAAGGCTGGATTGGATGTCGTCATCCTTGAAAAGAATGATTATATTGGTGGCGCGGCCGTCACCCGGGAGATGCATCAAGGCTGGTTTTACTCTAGCTGCTCCTACGTTTGCTCAATGATGCGGCAATCTATCCACCGTGACCTGGATCTTATGCGACACGGATTGCTGCTGGTGCCGTATCTCGGCACAGTGAATTTCAGTGATCAAGGCGATCGGGTGCTGATTGATTATCCGGACGATGAGGCCGCATATCTGGAGTTGCGGCGCCACTCACCCCATGATGCCGACGCCATGTCACGGTTTCAGGCGGATCTCGGCCGCTATGCGCAGCTGATTCGCAAGACCTTACTCAGAACGCCGCCCGATCCAAGCTCCTTCAAGCCGCGAGATATTCAGGAACTGCTGTGGTTGGCCAAACAGTTTTGGAATTTGGGCGAGCGCGAGCTCTATGAGTACATTCGTTTCTTTACGATGAGTGCAGCGGATTTTCTGCACGATTATTTTGAGAATGACCTGATCAAAGCCGCCATGGCGAGTCCTGGCATTATCGGTACCGCATTGGGCGTGTACTCACCCGGATCCGCCTACATTTTGCTTCATCATGTGATGGGAGATGTGGACGGTAATGTTGGGGCCTGGGGTCTTGCTCGAGGTGGTATGGGTGCCATCTCTCATGCATTAGCCGGGGCACTGAAAGAGCATGGTGGCGACATTAGAACCGAGGCGCCGGTCCATCAGATTTTGGTCAAGGATGGCGCTACGGTTGGCGTTGCTTTGGAAAACGGCGATGAGCTTTTCGCGAATATTGTGGTGTCGAACCTTGATGCGAAGCGCACTTTTACTCAGGTGATGGACCGCGCGGACTTGCCAGAGGGCATCTACGAGCGGGCCAACAATTTCAAAATTCGCGGCTCGTCGGGCAAGGTCAATATCGCTTTATCTGGGATGCCTAAGTTCAACCATGTGCCTGACAACCGCTACGTAAATCGCGGTGGGCAAGGCTTTACTGGCTCTATGGAGACGATGGAGCGGGCTTATGACTGCTGGAAACGTGGTCGCTGGTCGGATGACCCTTTTATCGAGGCGGTGATTCCATCTGCATGGGATCCCACCGTGGCACCTCCGGGATGCCATTGGATGTCGACTTTCATTCAGTACTGCCCATCCACCCTTGCTGAGGGAGAATGGACATCTGAGAAACGGGATGCTTTTGGAGCGACAGTGATTAATAAAATTGAGCGCTATGCTCCGGGTTTCAAAGAGTTGGTGGTGCATGCAGAAGTCCGGACTCCGCACGACATCGAGAATGAGATCGGGCTGACAGAGGGCAATATTTTTCAGGGAGAACTCACCATCGATCAGCTGCTGTTCAATCGGCCTTTTCCGGGATATGGGCAATATCGTATGCCATTGAAAAATATGTACATGTGCGGTTCTTCCACTCATCCAGGTGGTGGTGTGTCCTCAGCGTGTGGCGCCAATGCAGCGCGAGAGATTTTGCGAGACCTGCGCAAGACTAATACCGTTCCAGAGGACGACTTCTACGATGAGTAAGACGGACATCCTGAGAAACGATCCGACGGATCCCTATGCTGGGGAACGCCTCAAGCTCTCTTACTTTCACGAGCGAGAGTCAGCGTTGAATCTCCGTGACGCATGGTCATCCTGGAACGGCTTTAAATTTGCTGACTATTATTACGACGTGCACTACGAGTATTTCTGTATACGCAACACCTGTGGAACCTACGATATCTGCCCGATGCAGAAGTATTTGGTGGAGGGAGAAGACGCGCTGGTCATGCTAAATCGAATGGTCACCCGCGATTTACGCAAGCTCAGAGATAATCGTGTGACTTATGTGGCTTGGTGTACTGATTCAGGACGTCTCATAGACGATGGGACGATTTTCCGTCTGGACAAGGAGCGCTATCTCTTAACCTGCGGCAGTCCTTGTCTCGCTTGGCTGCGAAAAAGCGCGTTCGGATTTGATCGAGTTCAGATCACCGATGCTACAGAGGACTGGGCCGCGCTGTCGCTGCAAGGCCCTACCAGTTTTGCGGTGTTGCAGCGCATGGGGTTTGGGAATGTGGCAGCGCTTAAGCCCTTTGATATTGGCCATTATCCGTTTAGGGACACTACTTTGATGATATCCCGAACAGGTTTTACGGGTGACCTTGGATATGAATTGTGGGTTGATCCGGAGCACGCCCTACCCATGTGGGATGCGCTGTATAGCGCAGGGGCCGATTTTGGTATTCAACCCTACGGGGAATCCGCCACCAACATGGCACGTCTTGAAGCTGGCTTCATCATGCCCTACATGGAATTTAATGAAGCCCTTAAGACGGTTAATTTCGAGTACGATCAAACGCCGTTTGAGCTAGATCTTGGATGGCTGGTGGATTTTAAGAAGCCCCATTTCAACGGGCGTTCGGCCTTGCTAGCACACAAGCAGCATGGCCCAAAAGTTATTCTGACCAAGCTGAATATTGAGGGTAACAAGCCTGCGGAGGAATCAATTCTGTACGGTGACAAAAAATGTTCTCAAGAAATTGGCTACGTCACATCGGCAATGTGGTCTCCGGCGGTCAAGGCAAATATCGCGCTGGCCATGGTAAATAGTGAAGCTTTGTCTGGAGACATCTGGGCGGAAATCTATTACCAGAGGGAGTTACGACATCATCACAAGGTCGCACGATGTACTGTTCAGGATAAGCCATTTTGGTCTCCAGACCGCGCGCGCGCCACGCCGCCGGAGTTGGTATAGGGACCGGTCTGTTATTGGGCATCGTCTATGAATTGAGCGCACGGTGGCTGTCGGCTTCCGCTTCTTTTAGCTCCTTTTGCCAGTCTGAGAGATTCATTCCGATGGCCATGAAGCCAAGAATCCACAGTGCTTCATCCCAGGCAAATATCCAGTGATCGCGATATGCCCAGTAGCCCGCGATGATCCACAGCGCTCCGTAGAAAATGAGCTTGATATGGGTGGCAAAGGATAAAAGTGAGCTGTTGCTGACACCACGATCCTGTAATTTGATGCGCAGCTCTATGAACAGCATGATAAACAGCCAGAGCACCACCTCGATGGCGTCCGCCCATGCCAGCTCCAGCTCGACCTTCATACCAGTGGCGTCACTGATCGCTTGCCCCTGTGAGAAGACATAAAACTCGTTACTGGAGGATAGCCAGCCACAGTTGGCGGGATCCAGCTCCCAATATTCGAGATTCCGGGTGAACGACAGTCCTTGATCTAAGAAAGAACAGAGCTCAGTGCCAGTGTGGTGGATGGCGCTTTCCAAGTCTAAAAGGTATTCAGAGAAGGCGAACACGGCATGACCTATTGCGAAATAACAGACCACTCTGATCACATTCATGACCAATAGCCTTCCTCGCGTGAAGTCGTCATCCGACAGCACATAAGTTTCGAGCTCTAGAAGCAAGAGCAGGACAAACCAGCCGAGCTCATCCAGAGTGGTGGCGAAGTTGGCGGTCCAGTCGTGCCATTGCCAACCAGCGTGAAAGGTGTGCCGGGCTTGCTCAATATCGTTGCCCACGTAGTGAGCAAAATTTAAAAGTAATAGGGGATACACAACTAGCTTTATCCGCTGCTTGAGGTCCAGCTTTTGCCACCAAGAAGTTGCTCTATCCATATTCGGTTGATGTTTACGAGTACTTATTGCTTGCAATCGAGTCTGACATTGTTTGTCTCGTCGGGCGATATTTGTGGCGTGGTGCTAACAATACTGTGCTCCAAACTCCGAGGTGTCTGGCCCGATAGGGAAGCATTCTGAGTCAGAGTCTATCGGTGAGCGCAATGCGCTCGCTGAAACCGAGCGATCCAAAACTGCCGGATAACCACTCCCGCAATAGAAGAATTGCGTCG
>Ga0233432_10000842_pt1 | contig 29522 bp, 28 predicted proteins | sample SI_122_August201_6_FD_179870 | JGI IMG/M metagenome (GOLD analysis project Ga0233432, IMG submission 179870) | Seawater microbial communities from Saanich Inlet, British Columbia, Canada - SI_122_August2016_10_MG | ecosystem: Environmental > Aquatic > Marine > Inlet | place: Canada: British... | reverse complement strand
GCGGCACGTACTGCGCCCATAGTAACAACTAATATGTCGATGAGTGCGTCGAGCTGTTCAACTTTGTCATCTGCTGCTACAGCTTCTACAAGCTCACCTACTTCTTCGTCAATAAGACTTAGATACATTTTGTAGTTTGCTTCACTTGCTGGTTGGTCGCATGCTGTACCAAAGCGTTCAATATCTTCAAATGGATTCATTTTTTCCTCTTACATAAATGCTGATGGATCAATAGTAGCGTGTTCACCATCGGCATATTCTCCGCCGATTTGTATGCCACTTGGTTTTTCTGCTGAATATCCTAAAATACTTTCAGCTTCGATCATTCTAATTTCTAAATCGATGTTGTCGTCTGTTTCTAATGCGACACTTCTTGTCCAACGACCGTGTTCTACTAAAATCCAATCACCTATATTATATAGATCATTATTTTTTGGACCTTTGTCGTATACTTTAGCCCAGCGAGGATAAATGCCTCTTGTAGTGCCATCGTCATCTTTAATAATTAATCCGCTTGCAGTCTTTTGTTCACCAAAGTGCATGTCTGTTACAAGAACACGATTGCCTGCTGCTCGCGGCGTGCCTTTAATAGTATTAATATTCGTAGCCATTATTCACCTTTTTTTACAAAATCGCCGTCTTCATCTTCGATCCATTCATCAGCATCTACTGCTGCTTCCGGTTCGACCCAATCATCAGTTAAATCTTTTTTTGGTAAATTAGATTGTTTAACTGCTGGTTGATCTACTACACCTTTATGGTTGTCATAATATTCTTTTACTACATCTTCACGCTTACGCACAATTTTACCACCAGTGCCAAGCTCGTCGCCTCTAGCATTAACTTTTGCATTGCCTACTGCTGGAGTTAGCTCGTTTCTTTTACGAAGCATGTCCATGTCAACATTTTTACCTTGCATTGTTCTATATACTTTTTGGCCTTTTGATTTTTGTACCATATTAATCTCCTAATCAATTATATACTTACTTATCTCAGGAACTCTCTCCAGTCGAGGTCATATTGGATTGAGTTTATTTTGTGTATACCTATTAAGTATAGCACATATGATGCTACCGAGCTACCTCGACCTACGCCCCATACGATATTGTGTTCACGCATAAAGTCTACAAGATATATTATATACTGTAAAAGAGGAATCATTTTACGTGATTCAAATTCTCTATACTCTGCTGTAATCCTACTAATATTTTCGGGCCATTGATTTTTTTCTTCACATTTATTAACTAAGTATTTCCAAACATCAAGATTTTTATATTCATCCGGCATAAACCAATGTCCTTGACAGACATCGTCAAAGTCTTGTTTATCTACATTTAATGGCACATACCAATGTAAAGGATCTAATCCGATCTCTTCTAATGCATTATTAAATTTTTCTGTTTCAATTTCTTTTTGACAGAGAATCACATGTATTTTATCTGCATGTCCTGAATAGATCATACTAACTAAGTTTTTGTTTGTAAACCTCGGGATACCGAGTTCGTCTGTTTTTATAAGCATACACTTATTTTAACTTACATTGATTAAACTGTCAAGTCCTGATTCACCATTTTGTTCATTTTTTTGACGATTATATTCGATTGCTCTGCGAACATTTGCTTCTGATTTATACATTTCGAGTATAGTTGAAATTTGCATTTGAACTTCTGGATTACGAGTCATCCAGTATTTCCTGCCAAGTTCAGAAATTTTTTCTTCTACTTCGTTATCGGATAGTTTTGAAAAGTTATCTACTAGCGGATTGAACATGTTAAGATAAAATTGTAAAGTTGCCAATATACTCTAAGAAAACAGTAATTCCACCATCTACTGTCCAAGCATCAATAATCGTTGGACTTGTAGCACTCTCAACTACAAAATCGCCAGCAGTTAATGCTGTGTCCCAGTTAGATTGATTAACACGTATAGTCCCAGCACCTGCACTAAAATTAACAGTACGGTTATCGCCGGTATTACTTCTTATCGCAAGTCTCATTTTAGCATAAACACCCGAGTCTGGCCAGCCACTTAATGAAAGTGTTAATCCATTTGCTGCTAGTGTAACATCTTGATATGCTGCTGTTGACCATTCTATAATTGTATCATTGCTGCCTGTGATGTTTCCGGTGTTAAAGTGTTCTTGTGATACACCTTTAATAACTCCATTAGAAATTATATTTCCTTGTAGGTCATTATCTAAAATAGTATTAGTTAAAGCATCTTTTAATAATACTTTTGATTCTAAATCCTGTAATGCAGTTTTTGTAGATGACAAACTTGATTGTATTATTGCAAAGTTGTCTCGAAACCCTTGAGAATCGTTATCTTGTCCTGCTACCGGATATGTTTCATCAATTTGTTCTGGTATAATGTTGTCGCTATCTGCCATAGTGTTCTCCTACACTTATTTATCTGGGTTATACGTTAAATCTGTAATTTTGAAATACTACATATTTTTCTTGACTCGACTCGTCTGTACTGTCAATTATATATCTATCTATATCTAAATTAAATTTTTTAAAATCAAAATTATTTGCTTCAACTGCACTTTTTACAATTTCGCTAAAGCCCGGTTTACAATAGCACAATACAATAGCAGGAGTATACCCTAGCTCGTTTACACTTCCTGTTTGTGGGCTACGCATCCAAAGTGGAACAAAGTTTCTGTTTGTTATACCTACTTCGCGAATGTTGTCTCTCATATTATTAATATTACTAATGTATCGTACATTATCTTTATTCATCGATACGTCAATTGCAGTTGTATCAGCTTTAACTACATTTGTATATTCCGGACCATTGTCGTAAACTGGACTTAGTCCTTCTAATATCTTTAATAGATTGGACTCAGTTCTGCTATCAATTGTTATGCCTAGTGTCCAGGTCAAATTGTAAACACCGTCGTCTCTAGTTTCGATAAAAAAATCTTCGCCAAATACTACATCAGTCGGACCGTCCTTAGTATTAATAATAAATGAGGGACGTTCTGTATATTCATAAAACATATTTCTAGGAACTTTACTTTGTATATCAGCTGTGATATTTTTTGTAGTTTTAATATTAAATTGTTTTCTAGTTCTTCCAATATCAGTATCACTAGGATCAACTATTTCTAAGTACAATACCTCATATACAATGTCATTAGTGCCTTCTGTTTTTGCTTGTGCAGTTTTTAACTCGCCTACTCTATATTTTTTTCTTTTATGATTTTTAGCAGAGGCTGCAACAAATTCGCTAACTGTTCTATTTTCAATACCATAATATACTGGAACCTTAATATCACTTTGAATTCCAAAATTTGGATCTCCTGGTCTATAAATATAGTCAGGATTAAAAATTTCAGGATCTGAAATAAAGTTCCTAAATTCTTGTTTTATGTTTTGTTTTAAGAAAGGTTTTAAATATATATTACTATATTTTATAATTTCTGGATCTGTTACTTTAATAGTAAACTCTTTTTTAACAATACTATATTTGTACTGATCTTCTGCATTTACACTAAACGTATATGATCTGTCAATTGTAGTTTCGGCTCCATCGTAAGTTGTGTCGTCGCTATCAATTGTAGTTAATCCAACAGCAGAGAAACTAAATTCAATCCATAATGTATCATCAAATACAGATCTAGAATGTGTACTAGGTGTTGTATATAAGTTTCCTTCGTGTCTTACAACATCTCCAAAGTTATAACTCCTATTACTTTTCCAAAGTCCTTTATACACATTTTGGCCATATGCATTTACTTTGCCAACAATTTCTCCGTCGTATGTCAGTCTCAATCCTGGAGGCAATCTTCCCTCTGCCAAACTATAAAGTACTTTTGCTCTAGACACATTTGTCGAAGCTTCGACTCTAAGAACGCTAATAGAATTTGATGTAAGTGTGCCTAAATCAGATGGAGTAATCCATGTTGTTTCAGAATTAATTTCTCCTAGTATTTTAAGTTTAAAAGTTTTTAGTGTAAAAACATTTATGTCAGGTTCGTCTGGAGTATATCGAGTTGCTTTAATTGTAAAATTGAATTCTTTAGTAACTTCTGCTTGATAAGGAATTCTGCCTGCAATTTCGCCGTTTGATGTGTCTAGCTCTAAGCCTGGCGGTAAAGTACTAACAGTTTCAGGAGTTAAAACTTCCCACTCGTCAGCAGTAATAGGGTTTGGAACTATTCCACTGTAACTATCTGGACCACGCCCGCTATCAATAAATTTAGGCAAAATTCCTGATATTTCATATCTACCAGTTGTAATTATTTCACCGGTGGACTTTAACTTGTATGTTCCTAGATTAGTAGATTCTATTTCATAGTTTACAAATCCTACTGCACTATTTGTGTCGATAATATCTAATTTAAGAGTTACATAATTGTTAGCACGTTTAATGCCTAAGTCGCCGGGTGTTATCCAAATTGGAGTACGTAAGTTTGTATTATCAGCAGTAAATGTTCCCGTGCCAACTTGCAGCAACGTATTATCAACTCGAAAAAAGTCATCTCCAACAACAAAGATTTTAAAAGTTCGTCTTGCAATGAGATCACCGTCACTTACATTGACTGTAAACTGATAGTTTCTATTTAATTTTTTAGGAGGACGTTCTTTATAACTAAAATCCCAGACAGTTGTATCGTAAAAGAAACTATCAAAGCCGTTTGAACTTCGAATACCAAAGTCGTATCCGCCCGATTGTAGATCGTATGGACTTGTATCGTAAAAGCCGCTAGAGTATATTTCACCTCTTTCAATAGCCAATAACGGATCTACTATGCCAATAATTCTGCCGTCACTAGTAAGTTCTGTACCTGGAGGCAGTTCACCATCCCCGTCCTTTATAAAAAATTCTAAAGTTTGGCCAGCTGCAATATCGTCATCTGTTGCAATTATCTGGAAGTCAATTGGACTACTATCAAGTATATAGAAAGTGTCATTATTGCCAACTGCTAACTTTCCAGCAGGCGTACTCCATTCCGGTTCATCTGCACCAGTCACTGTTATTTTAAACGTTCTGTCTTCTATAGTTGAGTTGTTGGAAGCTCTAAATACAAATCTAAAATCTGTTACTCTTGCAACCTCTCTAGGAGTTCCTACTATTGAAGTTCCAGATATACGCATACCCGGGGGCAACTTTCCACCTATTAAACTAATTGTAGATTCGTCTTGAACTGGTAACTCTATAGTCGAAGTAACATTTTCAACTAAAGTTGCGAGTACTGTGTTCGACGCTTGATTCCATAAAAATGCCATAGTTATTCCTTCTATAACATATTTATCGGATTATCACGATAGGAAGCCTAAGTCAATTGTTAAGTCTGTGCGCTCTGGATCAATAGGTCCTAAGTCAACATCTACATTACTTAAAATAAACTCTAATGCGTTGTTATATGTATTACGCACAGTACCAAAATCAAATCCAGACAAGTACGGGCCAAATTCTCGAACATCAAAACCGTAAACTAAGCCTTCTAACGATCCGTTAAAAGTATTAGCACTTGCTGTTCCGATATTAACAATATCATTACTGTTAGCATTTAAATTTGCCGATAACACTGGCGCTGTATCTCTAGAAACAATATTTACATTATCGAGATCGATATTTAACGTTTGACCATTAGTAGCAGTAGTAATTCCGTTACCTCCGATAACATTCATACTTTGCCCTGATGCCACAGTTAATGTGCCATTATCACTTATAATTAATAACTCGTCTAATGCATCGTTGACATCTATCGTAATTCTTGTAGAGTTTTCATTTATAGTTACGTTTGTACCTGCAATAAATCTTTTAAATTCTGCAACACCGTCGTTAGTACCTGCATAAACGCTAGCACCAATTTCTCCTATATTTGAAATTTGCGTTTGTTCAATTGCACGTAGATCTAAATCTTCAAAGTTATCGTTAATTTTAATAAACGCTTCGCGGAGAGCATCGCCTGTTCCGTCGTTTGCTATTGTTCCGGTATTAATATATTCTATTGTCATTTGTGTCTCCGTTATAATGCCGCAATTGCCGCTTGGAATGCAGCATAGTCAGCTGCTCCAGCAACTAATGTTTTTAAGTTTGTAATACTTATATGATCTTGTACAACAACATTACCAGATGCTGATGTCAGTGTTAAATTATCTGTTGCTCCAATAGCAATAGTACTTGTTGCACTTAATGAAATTGTACTAGCGTTTGGTACATTAAATATTCCGTTTGGTAGTAATTGTATACCGCCATTTGATGTTACTGTGAGCGGGCCTGAGCTAGATATATTATCTGTTACTAATGAAGTACTAGTAATTGTGTTTCCGTTAATTGTCGATGCTGTTACAACATTGTTAATGGAATCAACTATTGTACTTGAATCATCAGCAAAAACACTACCTTTCAAATCGCCCGTTACTGTTTCTAATTGAAGTCCAGTAACCGTTGCTTCTTCAAAATCAACATTACCTACAAATTTTATTCTGTCTACGTCTTCGATTTGTGTTCCGGCGTTATCGTTTCGTATTTCAAACGATTGTGTTTGTAAAAGAAAAAATTGCGGCGTTTTTATATAGATGTCATCTGTTGCAACTAATGAAAAATCTCTTGATTGAATTAAATCAGTTGTTAATTTAGAAGCAGTTAGTTCGTTGTTGATGTGATCTACTATTATACTACTGTCATTTCCAAACACACTACCTTGTAAGTCACCAGTGTTACTTACTTCAACTGTTAATGTTCCACCGTTTATTTGTTCATTGGTTACAAAGTTTGGAACATCTGCTAGGTCGCTAAATGATCCAGTACTTGCTATTGTAGAAAGCCCTGTAACTTGTGACGGAATAATATTAATTTGAGCATTTGTAACAAAGTTAGTGTCATTAACAAGTTGACTTAATCTTGCAGCAATAACAGGCTTATTAGCAATATCAGTCCATTCAACTGCTGCGCTGCCTGGTTTGTTTGTTAAGTCGTTGTAGTCGCCACTGAACAATATTGGCTTGTTTGTCAAGTCGTTGTAGTCGTTTGTAGTAGCAACAGTAGCAAGTGGCGTTCCGTTAATTGAAACGCTATTTGCCGACACACTACCAACTTGCAGTGTTCCTGATGCTGTAATGTTTATAGCGTTTACAACACTACTTCCTGTTAAATCTAAATTATCACCAGTAGGTAGTTCTTCTAGACTTTTTCCTGCTGTGTCAAATACTAATGGAAATCTGTTAGTCATTTTAATAATTTTTCCTATTTTATATATTTATCGTGTTTGTTACTTACCGACTAGTACCTCAACAACACCTTTACCGTCGTCTACTTTGTCTTCAATTGCTTTACCAATCAGTGTACCAAGTTTTGGATTGTTGTCTACCATAGCATATCCTGGAACATTACTAGAAACTAGCATATCACCTTTTGCAACTTTACCAATCACTTTACATGGTACACGCCCTGTTAGTGCAACAGCAACTACATGCTCACCTTCTAAGTGCGAGTTCATTAAGTGTGCTGGGTTAGTTGAAACAATGCCTGCTACTCTATGATCCTTCATTGTAACTGTAGCTGTTACTTCTGCTGATCCGCCTAGTGCAATAACAGTACCTGCTTCGTACTCGCCATCAGCTAAGTAGTTTTCTGCTAAGTCAGCATATTTTGCTGTAGTAGCTGTACCTGAGAATGTGCCACCGTACACAGTACTCCAAGAGTTTGTAGAACTACCTAAATTACGTGTTCCAGTTGGAATAATGCTAGAGTCAACCCTACCATTAAATGTAATAGTATCTGTAGATTCTTTACCCAAGTCAATGTTACCATCAACTTCTAAATTACCGTCTACTTGTACGTTACCATTTGCACTAATGTTACCATTAGTTGAAATTGTAACACCTGTTGATCCGTAGCCGCCTCCAAAGGTTGCACTTGTACCAACTGCTAAACTAGTGTTTGTACTAATAGAGCTTGTAACTCCTAATGAACCACTAATAGTAGTATTACCAGTAGTACCATCTACAAGGAATACTCTTGCCGGTGCTCCAGCAGCATTAAATACTTCTAAATTTCCTGCTCCGTTAATAGAAATGCCATTTGTGCCTGAACTAATACTTCCAATGACTGCTAAGTTATTAGTAATACCCGTAGTAGCATTTGAAATGTTAAATCTTACAATTCCGTTAGTTACACCAATAATGGTATCAGCAGCACTTTCGTCAAATCCAGTATTAGAACCTATACCAATGCCTGTGCTACCTGTGCCTTTTTCATTTGGTGTTTCTAAGAATGAAGTATATACCCAACGAGCTGCTATAGCACTAGTTTCTTCTGTTGTGCCTGCGCCACCTATTGAACCATAAGCACTGTTAGCATGGAATGTACTTTCGTTAGCAGCAGTATTTGCTAGGTCACCTATTACAACACTTCCGCCAGTTAACACTGTAGGCTTACTTGCACCTGCTGCTCTAAATACCTCGCCACCTCCGGGTGTAGTAACAACTAGTGTACCTCCCGAGTTAGCAAGCACTACGTCAGATGAGCTGCTACCTACAATAATTTCAGTAGCTTGGATTGATCCTGTAGGTGTTCTTCGAGCTATACTGTTGTTGTCACTACCATCACTAATTGTTGTTGTACCGTAAACGCCTTCATCCTGCCTAACTAAAACAGCACCTAATAAGTTTTCAGTCGAAACAGACGATACAGTGCCAATTGCACCAGTAGATGATCCAGTGATGCTTCCGTTTGCAAAATTAGCTGGATTTCCTGTAATAGTATTTGTTACGTTTACTGCATACAACGAATTTTCTTGTGTTACAGTACCCTGTACTTCACCTGTTATATTTCCTTGCGTCAGTACTTCGCCGTCAACTGCATTAATCAACCCGTTAAATGTTAATTTTTGTCCGTTTTTTTCATCAATGCTTCTATTCAAGAAGTCAATATCTTCTAAGGCAAAACCTTGTTTAACAACTGTGTCAAACGGAATTTCTGCTGTATCTCCGCCACCACTCAAAGATCTACCAATTACTGTATCAGTTGCAATACTTTGTATATCAGTTAGTTTGACAGAACGCGGATTAAGTCCTATAAATCCTGAAGATTTAACATTACTAACTGATGTTCCTAGTGAAGAACTAACACCAATCTGTCCGTTACTAACTGTTGCTAAACGTAAATTAGTTGCACTAGAAATCCAGTTATTGGCTGTTTTAATAGTTACTAGTACACTAGTTGTGTAGTTACCTACTACAACACCAACGAAACTACCCTGATATATGTAGTCTCCGTCTGCTGCTGTAATGCCAGTTGTTAGTGTTAACTGAACTTCTTCAACGAAATTTTCTGAATCAAAAACAGCAAGTCCTCTACTAGACTGCCCAGTATCATCACCGTTGCCAAATAATCCAGTACTATTATCTTTTGTTGATGCTCTATTCAGTAACAACTTACTTTGAGTAATAGCTGCATTAGCTGCAACATTTGCATTATCAATTGCACCTTCTGAAATTCGAATGTCAAGTTCTGCAAATGCACCAGTATCGGCGCTGTCTAATAACCCGTCATTTCTAGTAAGGGTCAATTCGATATCACTTGCTGAAGTATTTCTAGCATTTGCAATTTCGTCAAATGGTCCTCTAAGAATAGTTGCACTTACAGTTGCTTTTGCACCAGTGCCTTCAACTTGCTCTAAGTTAAAATCGCCAGCAGGCCCAGCACCCAATTCGTATGTAATAATCCAAACGTTTGTTCCTGGTTCGTTTTCTCCTACAATAGCATCTGTAGTTTGAACAAGATCCTTAATTGTTGCAGTTTTTTGGCTTCCTGCATCTTCAATAACATCACCTACTGCAAATACTAAAGACCCTGCACCACTATCTGCTGGTACTGTTGTAATAATTTTTCTGTACCCAGTATATACAACAATATCACCTGCTTCTTGTTGATCATATCCTGCTGGCGGAGTTTCTCTTAGTGCATCAAAGTTATCATTTGCAAGTAATGCTGCATCAACATAACTTTTTGTAACTGCATCGGTGCCGTTAGTAGGAGTTCCTAGATTTTCAATCTTATTACCGCCTAGTAAAAGATCGTTTTCCATTTCTACTGAACCTGTAGCAGTTACGTAATTAGGACCTAAGCTATCTGAAACACTTACGTCATTTTTGTTTCTACCAAGGCGTTTGTCAATATAACGTACAATTGCTTTTTCTACAGGTACAGCAGTATCTGACTCGTCTGTCATTGTGTCATCAATTGAAAATTCATCAACTGTAACACCTTTCTTAAAGCCTAACTCTGTAGCACCTGTAATGCCAATTTCTCCGCTGAATGCAATAGAACCCTGTGCTTGATCCACACTAAAGAACTGACCTACACGGAAGAAGCCATATTGGTCAGTTGACATCCAGAACACACGCCCTTTACGTCTTTCCCAGACTTGCGCACTAGTTGCATTTGGCTCTGACGAATAAGCTGCTGCTAATTCGTTGGCCGGGTCGCCTAAAATAACATTTGGATAGTTTGAATCGTTAAACGATCCAGTACCAATTTGTGTAAAGTCATGCCCTGTTGCACGACATAGCGAAATACTTACAGTAATTTCAGCAGTAGTATCAACTGGTATTCCGACATATAACACTTTATCTTCTGTTAATGCAGCACCTAGTCCTTGCCCACCACTTGTTAAGTCTACTAACGGAATAAGTTCAATTGATACTATTGCGGAACCATCACCGTTATCTGTAACACCGTTGATTTGATGTGTTCTACCAGCGTATGCAAAAATCATACCACCTGCATAACCTGTTACACTACTACCATTAGGTATTGTTTGAGGGCCAGTTTCAATTCCGTCTGCTACAACATCCATAAGTGTTCCAGCAGTTGTAGCTGTTCCTGATTCTGCATTACTACCACTAGTGCTTTGTGTAACACCGTTTGAATTAATAGCAGTCCATGCAGTCTTTGTTAAGATATACTGTGTTAGTATTTCTTTTGCTTTGTCAATTGCTTGTACTGTTTCCGAATCTTGGTTTTCTGGTAACTGTAGTACTGCACCTACATAATACTTGTTTGCATTTTGTACTGTATTTGCATTACCGCCATATCTTAAATCCATTGCAATACCACGGACAATTAAGCCAACGTCTCTATAACATTTACGCTGATTATAAGAGCCAGTTACAATACCATTAGCATTAATCCATGCAAGAACTTCTTCTTGTATAAATTTTAGATTGTTAGCAATTAAGTTATATGCATTAGGATTGGATTGAGCAATGTTTTGATTACCGTAAATATCTCTTGTAAGTCTTGCAAGTTCTAACTCGTCAATTGCAAGTCCAGTTTCGTCGTCCAGTCTAATTGCAATGTTAGAATCTCCTACTGCGCTACCATTGCCGCCAGTTATACTAGCAAAGTCTACCGGAAGTTCAATATGGTCGTATGGTATGTTAAATGTAGTTTGTACTTGAGTAGCAGATAGCTCGTCGCCGTAGTTGTTAAATCCAGAGAAGCTAACTGATCTATATGTTGCGTAATCACTTTCATCAAAGTTTACTGCGGTAGATGGACGTTCAACAATTCTTCCTTTATTACGTACTTTATCAAATATATGAGTCTCAGAAGTTCTGTATTCTATAAACTCGCCAGCTGCAATTGTTCCTTGAAGATTTGAATAAAAGTCTCCATTATCGCCATTTGGTTTTCCAGATATTTGAAGTCGATAAACAGTATTATCAAATTCTCCGCCTACACCGGTTTCGGTGCTTATTCTATTAACTGCACCAATCCTATATCGTTTAATTCCGACATCTACGTTACTACCGTTAATTAATTGAGTACCATGATCAATTTGCAAAATTGAGTTTGGTTGTGGAGGAAACTTACAATCAGTAACACTAATTGAACTTTCTCCTAGTACGTTGCTAGTAATGCCGCCTTCAGTATACGTGTAACCTTTTACTGGAAATGTCATATCCTGTGCGTATGTTACTTGATCTGGGATCTCGTTAGGATCAGCACCTTCAGCAACAAGTCCAAAGTTACCATACCCATTAGAACCGTTTAATGATCTAATTTCTGAGCCATTTTTTGCATAGTATGCTGCATGGCAATAATATGTAAACATACTAACCATCTCTGAAAACGCACCATTATTAGTAACAAGGCCGTAGCCCAAATCGTTAATCTGTGTAAAGTCGTTACCTAGCATAGAACGGTTACCAGCTGTTTGTAAATATACAGTTCTTTCTATTTGCCCTGAGTTTTCTTCAAATTGTGTTTCGTCATAACCAGCACCGTCGTTTGAAGTACTATCTAAGAAGATTTTACACCATCCGCTTGATTGACTATAACTTGATATTGCATTAACTTGATAGCGTCTGCCTTCTATATAGAATGGGCATGGAAGCTGCGGTGGACGAATGAACAGTCCTTGTCCCTCTTCTGACTGCACCCATAATTCAAAGTTATTAATTTTACCGCTTACTGACGGGCCGTCTGTTCCTTCTGGTTGAATAGTTTCGGGAATATATACAGGTAAGTTACCAGTGTATGCGTCAACAAACATACCACCACCGAATATCTTTTTATTAATTGATTTACTAAAGCTCGAACCTGTTTGAACATAAGGTGATTTGGTTAAAATTTGTCCGTCTGGGTCAAGGACACATAAGAAACCTCCGTGTCCTTGTACTGTCATGTTACGAAGGATAGTAGCATCGTTCATTAAGAAACAGTCCATCTCGTCGTTTCTTAATGGCGGATTATAATTTTTATCAAACGCAAACACTATTTTTTCTGATAGACCTTGTACAACAACATCTGCACCTACTTCGCCTTCACCAAATTTAAAGTCAGGTTCTATATACCCTGCATCGTTTGGATTTTGTTCTAGATCACTAACGCTATAAGCTGCATCAAATAATCTTCCTACAATTGTTTGAATTTGTAAAATTGCTGCTTTTGTAGCATTTTCTTGTCCACCAAAGCCGCCGTTGTTATATCTTATAATATAGCTGTCAAAGTATTCACCCTGAACTTCTGTAGAAAATTCATCGCCTCCGTTAACTAAGTCCTGTGCCATCGCATCGATAATTAGTCCAACATCACGTCTGCATTTACTAGCATCGTATGTAAGAGCTGTTTCTGCACTGTTATCGTTGAAGATAAGTGTTGATGCTAAGAGTCCACTAAAGTTTCCATCCATTGCAGACTTTGCAGTTAATAATGCTCCGTCAGCTGGTCCTGTTAATGGACGTTGCGGTGATGCTAGTGATAATAAGTTGTCTCGGTCTATCTGAGTACTAATAATGTTAATGTAAGTATTAAGTGTTCCTACTTCAGTAGCAGTTGCAAATGGTCCACTAATTGTTTGAGTTTCGGTATTTCCAGAAGTAGGAATAACTGTATTACCTAATACAACATCTTCAATTACTGTCTTTAAATGATCTAACGCATCAATTGTTTCTTGTCTTGTTGTAATTTCTAATCTAATTACATTTTCAATAAACAAATCTGTTGCAAAATCTGTTACAGCCCAATTACTTCCGTAAAGAATATCATGACATAACGCATCAACAATTGCACCAAAATCTCTTAATCTTATATCTTGATTAAGGTACTTTCTTGGAGTAATTGAGTTTAAATATGCAAGTGCTTCAGCAGCAATAAACCCTCTATTTGCCACTAATTGATTCTTAGCATTAACACCGTTTGTAGTACTACCTTCATAATTAACAAAAGGTATTGGGAAGGTTGCACCGGTATTTGTTTCTAATGCACCGTTTTCAATAATGTTAATAATTTCGTCGAAGCTTGCATTTGCAAGTGTTCCTACGCCTGCATACCCTGAAACAACAGATTTTGCTTCGGTTAGTGCATCAACCCAAATATTTCTTAATTTCTGATCTCGGTATATTGATTTTTCTCTTTGGAATTTTAATCCGTATGTTGTTGCATAATAAGTAGTTCTTAAAATAATATCATAAGTGATGCCTGTAATGATATCTTCAAAGTCTAAACCAAATTGTGTTTTATCGTATAAAATATCGTTTACATTATTATTAATATACCTAATAATTTCTTCTTGGATAAACTTTTTGTTTTCATGAAGAATTGCAGCAGCATTTAAAAAGTTTCCTGAATTATTAACCGAAATACCAACATTCTTTTCTTTTTCAGGGTTTGTTAAATAGTGATAACCAAAATGTCCTTGGAATTCACCAGTTTGATTATAGAATCTAGCACCTTCATCGGCAACAGTTATACCGTCAAACTCTCTATCACGATACATGTATGTAGTTGCCCACTTACTTTGAGATACTCGTCTCTTAGGACGAACAATTACTCGTCTAAACTCGTCACCTTTAATAGACACGTTTGCCGGAACTTTAATTGGATAATCTTCTTCGTATTGTCCCGATTCGATAAAGATAGTAACGTGCTTACTATTAACAAAGTTACCATATTCTAAATCTTCATTTAACAAAAAGTCAATTGGTTTTAATAGATGTATTTCTATAACATCAACTGTGCCAGTTGCGTCTGGGTTATCAGGGTTATCACTTGTATAGTAGTTTACAACACGACCTTGCGATCCGGAAATTTTACCAACAACAACCTTGCCGGGAATAACGTCTTTATTATTTGGATTAGCTTGATCAGTATATGAATTGCTACCTGGATCAACAGAGATTAAATATGTTTTACCTTGATTTTCTACTTGTCCTTCGCCAATGCCGTCTGTTATAATTTCTACAGCAAGATCAAATTTATCACTTATGCCATTTCTTGCTGGATCAGTTTGTGTAACTCCGTTAAAGAATTGCTTTTCATCTGTTTGGTATACTTGTCCTATGATACCTGCAGAAGCATATTCAGTAAATGCTGTAGAATCTACAGGAGTATCTAATATTTCATCAGTAAACAGTTCGAACTCTGTAGTATTTAAAACCTTTATATAATAAAAGTTATCATTAACTTCTGTCATTCCTGCAACATTTGTTATTTTAACAATGTTTGTTGATAATAGACCATGAGGAATAGTAGTAGTAACTTTTGCAATTCCAGCTTGTGTAATATCAGATATAGTTAACTGGTTTAATGGTCTGTTTAACATTATCGCAGCAACTATGTCTTTTGCTTTATTAATTGCATCAACAGTTTCTGTATACTGTCTTGTAATTGCAATTAATCCGCTAGCATTTGCATAGTATCTTTCAGCTGCTCTTCTAGTTAGCGAGTTTGCATTAGTTAAAGAATCGCTGAAACTTTTTGCAATATCAAATCCAATTGAATCTAGCATTAACCCTAGATCTCTTTCGCATGTTTGGACGTTATAATCAAAGTTTGGATATTGGAAATTTAAATAAGCTGTTACTTCCTTGATAATAAACGATCTGTTATTATCAATAATAGACTTTGCACTAGTAAATTGTGCTAATGGAGTATTAAGACCTACAGCACTTACTTCAGCTGATCTTTCACCGTCATTTACAGTAATAGTTTGAAAATACGGACCTGGCTCAGCTTCTGAAGCACGGATCATTTCCTCTGCACGTTCTGCTGCTGCATTAATTGTTCTAAATGCATAGTTTAAAGAAGTACCTGCCTTACCAGAAGGTATTCCTCGCATACTGTCGTCGCCTTGTGTACTAACAAAAAGATTATCTTCTGACGAGTACGAAGTGTTATCTACATAGTACTTTGTTGCTGCTTGAAGCTCATTTGGATCTGAAGTTAGTCCTGATAATTCGCCCGGACTGTCCTGTAAGATTAACGGACCTTCCATGACATCGCCTTGTCTGCGTACAGCACTCTTGCGAGGTATTGCTTCGTTAGCAAGAAAGAACCCTTGTAAACTTGAATCGTAACCTGTATCTACTAATGTATGAATGTCATCAGATGCAATGGTACCCGTTACGTAAATTCTATTTAAATCAGCAGCATTTTGATCCTGTATAGATGCTTCTTCTTTTGTTCTATGTATACTTAATTCATTAGTGTTTGCATATCTTAGATAGTATACTGTGTTAGTAACTAACCCATTTGGATCTGTATCTTCAGCATTAAATTTATATTCAGCACCGTTAATTGTTCTATCATACCCATGACTGTTTATTACTAAGTTACCATTAGAATAATTGTTAATTGTTAGCGTATATTCTGAAGCATCTTCTGGCTCGTCACTTAGACGTACAGGCAAATTGCCTGCAATATATCTACTATCTGCATATCCTTTAGTAATTACCAAGTCGTCAATAGTAATATTGTTTGCATCTTGATGAACATTATTAAATGATGTTACTACATCTTCGGAAATTTCACCTACTGCAATACCAACAGAAGTTTGTCCGTCACCTCGAGCATCTAACGATGCTCCTAACCTAGGAGTTTTATCTTGAAATACTTCTCTAAACGAAGTTCTTAAAATAATTTTATCTCTGGAAGGAGTATAACTAATTAATACACTGTCTGCATCTGCAGAGTTTAATGCACTGTCACTATCAAATTCTACAAGATCGAACCCTGTTGCAGCATCATTTACTAGAGGAACGGTATTTGGTAAAAGGTTATCAGGAGTATCACCTAATGTTGTGAAACTAATCTGGCCACCTTCGCCAAATACAGCATAAATTTCGTTAAAGTTTTCATTAACTTTGCGAAATGATTCGCGAATACTATCACCAGTTCCGTCATTGCCTTCAACGCCGATGTCGATTTCTTGTTTTGCCATTTAAATATGCTCCGGTTATTATAAACAAAATGTGTTGTTATTAGTATTTATCGTATGATTTTATAATCTTAATGTAAATATAGTTATGTTTATAAGAGAATTTAAAAAGCAAACCCGGCATGTTCGTAAATCAAAAACCGGCAAGGAACACGCCTACAAGCGTGAACAGACTATTTGCCAGTTTCGTTGTGATAACTGTGATACAGAGTTTGATCGTCCAAGAGGAAGTATGGATCCCAAAAGATTAAGCAATTCCTACTTTCACGTATGTGAGAACTGCGATAGTAAGAAATTTGCTCAAAAGAAAGGCGTAGAACAGAAGCAAAAATGGAATATGACTGCTAGTAGCTCTACGCCTATTAGTAAATTATAATTAGTCTTCTTTTTTCCAAATTGTCCATGCACCGTATGCTATTGCACCGTATGCTACTAAACTTGCGATTGGTTTAAAAATTAAAAACGCAATTCCTGCACCAATTAGTACTGCGCCGTCAAGTGTTGTTCTTTCTTCTAGTCTTTTCTTAATCCATGCTTTAACCATTTCTAATCTCCTTATATGCAATATTTATGTAAATATAGTTTCCTATAGGAGGATATTATGATTAAATTTATGAAATCATTATTTGGTATCAAGGAAGTAGATAAAACAGTTGAAGCAGTAAAGCCAGAGCCTGTTAAAGCTGCTCCTAAACCAAAAGTAGTAAAAGTAGAAAAAGTTGTTGAAGTTGACGCAAAGACTGTAAAAGTCACTAAAGCAAGTTTGTCAAAATTAACTAAGCAAGGCTTAGAAGATTTAGCAAAAGCTAATTACGGTGTTGACATTGACAAACGTAAAAAGAAAGACGAACTAGTTAAAGAAGTATTAGCCCTTTCTAAGAAGGCCTAATCGTTCCCTTTAACTGTTCAATTGCAGTTTCACAGCGAGTCAGCTTACGCTCTAATACAGTGATAGCGGCTCGCTGTTTTCTTGACTGCTCTTCCAAACTGCGTACATATGCTTCAGTAGGAATCTTTTGAACTGATCCATCTTCGCCTAACATTTCAAACATGTCAGCGCCTTGCGCACGTAATCCACCTGCTACACGATTAGGATTCTTATTCGTAGACGGGCTCTCTGCTGGCTTGCTGCGGCTGTACATTTTGTTCAAATAGCTCATAGTGTTTTAACTCCTCTTTGTATTTATATAGGTCAATACTAGCAAGATTCTTACACTTGCTCTCGCACATAATATCTGTGTAAGGCAAGAAACTCAATGCCCAGTCATTAACAAGTTGATTGGGATAGTAATCACTATGCGCTCGTAGTTTGCCTTTCTTGTGTCCTGCTTCTAGTAGTGCTGGAAAATTAGGCATTGTGTCATGTGCAAAGCCTTCGGGTAGTGCTGTGTCTCTACTGTAACTGTAGTGTATTGCAGGACGCACACCACGCCAGCTATCTATTACGCGAGCAAATCTATCGTCGGTGGGCTGTATGTATTCACCTTCGCGGCACCAGTGATGGTGTATGTCAAGAACGAGTGCGCAGGTGTCAACAAGTTCGAGACTGTGTTCGAGTCCCCATTTGTTCTCGTCGTTCTCGATCGTAATCGTGTTTCTCGCTTCTGGGGAAAGCCTGTTGTCGACGGCGTGTTTGATACCGGCTGGACCTTGACGACCGGAGATGTGTACGTTACACTTGAAGTCTTGGAATTGTCTGCCGTAACCCATATAGCGGATGACATTGGTGTGATATTCAAATTCTTCTATGCTCCTATCTACAATTTCCGGATTATCACTGGCCAGTACAGTAAATTGCCCCGGATGCATGGATAACCTGACATCAAGTAATCTTGCTGTGTCTCCGACTTTTGCAAGCTCTCGTTCGCAGTATGCGACCACATCTGGTTGCTGCCAATAATAAGCCCAATCACGCTGAGTATAAACAGGTAATACATCACTGCCCAGTCGTACCATTCTAAGTTCTGGAGGAAGACTTCCAACATATTCAATCAACTTTTTGTATGCGGCAATGTTATGGACCATAATGTCCCACAAGCGTTGCTCGGCTACATCAACAGTTTGTCTGTTAAGCCATTGTACTGTTGTGCTACGAGTATTTAGCGGACGCTGAATTTCTTCAAGCACCTTCTTCTTCTGTGTTTGATCTGGGTGCATATACTTGCATGCAAAGCCTATACGTTGTGTTACCATTTTCTATAACTCCCGTCGAGTTCGTGTGTGCCTGAATTGTGAATTGCCCACGCTATACAATTGTACCATGCATAGTGCGGATGTTGCCTGAGTTGTTTGTACCATTGTATAGCTAGTATAACACGTTTCTTAAAGTTTGTCAACGCCAATTTTCTATTACCCACGGATCGTTGCAATGTTCAGGATTTGGATCACCGTGAAACACGCATATTGCACAATCTTTGGGAGGAACAACATTTTCTATTGTTCTTAGTGTACGAGTGCCTTTTGGCTGTTTATAGTTTAAGTCTTTGTTTTTTCTTATTTCCCATTTCCAGCTCATTATCCAATTGTCAGGATAAAGAACAGCCGGTTCTGTGCCGCTAGTTACGTTCCAAAGCCAATCTTGATCACCGTGATACTTTCGTTCTATTGCTTTTCTGTCGTCTCTAAATGCTTCCCAATATTTGTTTAGCTGCCCACTATTAAATTTTATAACACTACTATTATACTTTTCCCAGGTTGGCCGCATTTTCCGTGTAAAATCTCTGATAGTACACCATTTATCTGATTGATATGTAAATAGTTTATCAATATTATCTGAGATTACTACATCTAAATCTATATAAAGAATAGTGCCGTGCATTGGAAGTTCGTTAGAAAACATATATGGCTTACACCACCAACCTTGTAAATATTCCGGTAGCTTTAATGTTTTAACAGCAGGATCAATACCAGTGATGTCATCAGTTAAACACACCATTTCAACGTCTAGTGTACAGTGACGTTTAACCATGCTGTATAAAGTGTTTACATATTTCGAAGAGTACTTTGTACCATGCTTTAAACACAAGACATAGTATTTGTTGCTTACACTTTTCTGCGGCAAAATTTGAACATCTTCCACACTTTTCTGCACCTTCTCTAGGGCTTTGCGTGTTTTGCGTTCTTCTTTTGTTTCACCTTCGAGATACTTTTTGACCAAGTTAAGCCTCGTATATCGCTGAGTTTGCTCCGTGTTCTGCACACTCTACTCTTACGCAATAGCAACGATTGTCGCTCATTTCACGTACTAGTTTGTCTGCAAAGTTAAATGCGTGTTCTGCAAACTTCTCTGCTCCAACACCATCCATTACAACAATCTCTGCTAGGTCAAGTTCTTGTAGTTCCATAAACTTATCCATATGCGGATCGTTTTTATCAATTGCTGTCTTGTGATCAAAGTGATCTTCTAGCCACTTCTTCAAAGGCTTTAGTCCGCCAAAGTCAACAGCCCAGTTTTTATTGTCTAGTTCATCACATCCAAATGTAAATGTAAACGCTAAACTGTAGCCGTGTAACAAATGACAGTGTGAATGATCTGCATTAGGTTGCCTAAAGACCGCTGACAGTCCAATGTTGTGTCCGTAATGTTTTGTGCTTAAATATCTTCCCATTATTATCTCCTGTTTAAATAATTATATGGGCGGCAGAGTTAGAAGGGTTGACGCCAAGTCCTGTTTAGTTGTTACTATTATAACTTATGTTACTTATCGTGTCAACCATTACATTTGGGTAATTCCAGGCTTTAGGCAATTCCCAATCATCTTGATATATTGTAAATTGTATTTTAGGAAAACAATTGAATACTATTCCGATTTGATGTATCCAATATCTAGGGTCGACAGCACGTTTAGATTCATCATCATAGTTAGGAGTGCTTTTGTAAACATTGTTAACTGTCTTAGTTTTACTATGTAAATCAAAACCAATTAAGTCAACATAACGCTCTTTTGCGTACATAGCTGCTAGAAGAACAGCATATGGTCCACTTCCCCATTGAAAGGGTTCGTCCCATCTTTCTGTGCCGTTATAAGGCAACGGTGGCAACTTTCTAATTCGTAACCCTTTGTATCGAGAATACCAATCTTTTCGAGTGTATACTAGTGTACCGTTTGTATTTACGTTACCTCTTATACATTCTTCCACCATGCGCTTATCTACACACACTAGATAGTCAACAGAATAGTCACGCCATAAAGCGTTACATCCAACCTTTTGAGATGCAATATTATCAATGTTTATATTCGTGCGGCTTTCGCCGTTGCCAATTACTAACATAAAATTATTTAGCGTGGGTCGACTTTTAAATATATGTTATCGAATGTTTGTGCTTTGTGTGTTTTGAATATTAGATGTATGCAATCAAATTCACCTGTCATGCTAACACGATACTTGCCGCCTTCTTTCATATCATCCGGTACAGCCATGTGCCAGCCGTTTTCTACACGTTCACCTGGTGCTGTATTTTGTATATAGCGTTTTGTAAATGTGTTTAGCTGGTGCATGTGTCCATCTTCTGAATATGCTACGCCATATGCGGCTGTACTATTGCACTCGTACTTCTTTGATCCTACCATATAGAACTCAATGTCTTTGTCTTTTGTTATTGGATTATTTGTAACACTGATATGTGTGTCTGTGAATACAAACTCATTGTCGAAGCTCATATACATTATACCTAACGTAATGATGGTAACCATACTAAGCCCACTAACTACATTAAGCATAGCTTTTATAAACACGTATCTTCTAAGGTTGTTGTTCATTATGGAATGCCTCTACTTTTAATTTTACGTCTTTAAATTCGTCCCTTACTTCACCTAAACTTCTACTTGCTCTATTAAGTGTGCGTATCAAATGTCTTATAGTGTATATAGTCCAAAACCACCAAGTTACCGCGGTAACAGCAAACAGCCCTAGTCCTAAATAGAAGGCTGTATCGAATGATATATATCCAGTGGATATTAGTATTATTGATATTATTAAAAATACAGTTGGGGTTATTCTAGCAAAAGCGTCCCATTTCTCTACTTGTAACTCTATCTTCTCGTCTTGTGGCAGCTTGCTCCCCGAATTTTTTTTCAAACGTTTCTCCTTTCATACTTTATTTAATGTACTTTTATATTTTATTAAATAAAGAGTTTATGAAGAAATCTGAGCAAACGGCTTCCAGTCGCCTGGCGAACCAGTTTTAATACAAATCCATCCAACATATGCAGCCGGTCTAGGATTACTATTCCATACAATATCACCAACGTTATAATTGCCACTTGTTGGTATTTCATCTGATACTTCAAACTTCTTGCCTTGGAAACGAACAGGACCTGCTGTAGTAATATCAGCATCTGTATTAAAGTTCTTTACACCAACACTAATTTTATCTTTGAATGTTGTTTTACCATGAACAACAACTGATCCTGTTTCAGTGATCGTAAGTCTTTCGGTATCGTCCGTAATAAGATTAATAGCAACGTTAGTATAAGAACCAATTACAAATTCATTTCTGTCATTACTATCAATTATAAGTTCATGATCTAAATTAGAAATGCTTAGTGCTCCGTTAGGAACGTCTGTGCCTAACCCAAGTCGTTCAGTGTTTGCGTCATATATAATAAAATTGTCTACATTGAGAGGACCGTCGACATCTAGTTTAGACAATGTACCTAATTGTTTAATGTTACTCTTTGTAACAGAATTACCTAGTGCAGTTTGAGAAAGAACTTCCTGGCCCGCAATGTAATAATTTTTTCCTTGATTAAGATCTAATGACTCTGTTGAAAAGAATCTATCGGGTCGCTGTTGTAGAATAAACTGTTTTGTATACTCTCCCCCGGGCCATACTAACCCCTTACCATATGCGATAGAATTATTTACATTTACAAAGGATAACGGATCTGATCTTTCGTGCCTTACATCAGAAGTAATTTCTTCTACGTGCAGTTTCTTTGCATGCACTGCTCCGTCAACGGTTAAATTTCCTTTGACAGCTAAATCATTCTGAACAACGTTGACATGCATTGCGTCAACATGTATTCCGTCATTTTTTACAACAACCACACCGGATGTTGCCTCGTCTTTAATACCTTGACTCGCAAAGTTGGTGATAGTACCACCGTTTATTTTATTACCGGATAGTTCCCTATCTAATATAGGTTTTGAATCTTTAGGTGTATTACTAATTTGTTCAATTGCATCTGCTAACGATTCAAGGCTTTTACGTATATCAGTCATGTATGATTCCTGTCTATTATGTAGTATTTATCAGGAACCTTTAAAATACAATTACATTAACATCTTCAATTAGAATATCTTCAAATGTTTTCTTGCTGTAGTCTGCAATCTTAGCCTTTAGCTCTTTTGCTTTAGCACGTAGTTTTGCAATTTCTTCAGTTGTCAAACTACGCATAGGCAACCCTAAGAAGCCCTTAACACGACCTTGTAAAATAGCATCATATGATTCGGCTTGTGTAATCACTGCTGCTTCTTTAGCATTACGTAACTCGATATCACCGTCTACTACACCTTGGATAAACTTTGCACGAGCATTAGTGTAATCCATTTCCTCTTGCATACTAGCTAGTAGGTGCTGTTTACGCTTGTCGTTGTACTCAATACGTTTTACATACCATGCTTCTAACAACTCTTTAAGACTTTTAAAGATAATAATCTTATTGTTTTCGTCGATACAAGTAAAGTTTTCACTTACTTTCTTGATCAACTTTAGCTTGGTCATAATCCATTCATCTGTACGTTCACCAAACGCACGATCTACTTGGATCTCAAACTCAAACACATCATTGTCGCTCAAGTCATCAAAGTCCTTAATTACTTTGTCGTCAACGAGCTTGTCTAATACTGATTGATACTGCTTGAGTGTGTAGCCTACGGGCAATGCATCAATAGTTATACGGTGCTTAGTTTTGCGTGTAAAGCTACCTGTAATCTCCCACTGTACTTTACTTTCGCCTTTGTTTACTGTACACTTCATGCCTTCCCAATGAGGAGTAAGATTAGCAGTAATGCGCTCGCCGGCAGCACGTTGCTTTACCCACTTCATAATCTCTTTGGACTTGCGTGGAAGGATCTTTTGTGCAAAGCCAATTGACACACCTTCACTGCCGTTGATAGCAAGCATAGGTAGTACAGGCACATAGTAGCGTGGCTCGATCTTTGCACCTTCAAAGTCTTGATGTTCAAGATTAACAAAGTCATCCTTGACATATAGTTGCTTTAGAATAGGATTCATACGTGCAAAGATATAACGTGTAGCCGCCGCATCATTAATAAATGTACTACCAAAGTTACCATCGCCTTCTAGTAGCGGCACGTTGTTACCACTGCCTACATAGTCAGCAGTCATGTTAACAATAGTGCCTTCTAGCGATCCATGCAAGTACTGTGCATAGTCTTGTACCTTAGGGCCCAAGTTGCTTACTTTTGTAAACTTGTCGATGTTCTGCTGTAGTACAGTGTGTACAATCTTGCGACTTGCGTTCTTTTGCCCATCAATATAGTTTCCTAGCTTACGCACGTTGTCGTATACCGAAAAGTCAATGTATTCGTTCTTAAAGAAATCTTCTAATGGAAGTGTGTTTACTTGTTGTGTCATTCGGTTAGACCTTCATAATGTCAAAAGGAGCGCTCTGAAGCAATTGTTCTTTTCTATAATCAATTGTACTACCACTAAACCAATTTGTAAAGAGATCTGTGTCAGCAATGCTCACTGTTGGTAACATTTCATTCATTGTATCTGTGTCAATAATGTGCTTCAAGTCTTTTTCACTCCAACTACCTAAGCCTTTTACATAGCTTACATCTAGTTTGTGATCAATCTTGTTTACATCTGCAAATGTATAAGCCCACTCTTTGACAGTGTTGTTCTTCTTGCCGATTGCAATAGGAGTACGCAGGATCTTCATCTTGCCGTTGTTTAAGTGCTCTGGGAAATACTTAAACATAAACAGTGATACAAGTCCTCGGATACGACTTCCGTCTGCGTCAGCATCAGTAGCAATACAAATCTCAGCATCTGGATAAGTTGTAATAATCGAATACAGTTCTGTTAGCTCTTTGTTTGCACTAAACTTCTGATGCGATACTTCAAGCACATTAAGCGGTACACCTTTAAGTGCGTAGAACGCATTACCTTTGCGTCCTAGACATTTAATCAAGCCGCCACTTGCCGAGTCGCCTTCTACTACAAAGATACGTTCTGTCTTGTGTCCAATAGCTGCAAAGTACTTGTCGCTTTTAATCTTCTTTTTCTTTTCAAGTTTGCCTAAGTCTTTCTTTGCTGCCAAGTCTTCTTGCATTTTAGTGTATGCACAAATCTCATCAATCAAGTCTTCATTCTTCATTAACTTGTTGACAATCTTCTTAGTGTCAATCTCACCAATTGCATCGCGACACTCAGCGGCTGAGTTAGTAACACGTTCTTTTGTTTGTGAATCAAACTTTAGTGCAGGAAAGCCGTTTACAATAGCATGTACTCGCAAGTGTTGCTTTAAACGTGCTGCCGTAATGTCTACTTTCTTGCGGCGCTTTAGTGTGTCACGCAATTCTTGCATAATAGTTGACAAGAAGTGATCAATATGTGTGCCGCCTTTTACACTCAATCCGTTTACTAGACTGTGTGACTGATGCGAGCCATCTGATTTAGCAATACCAAATATAGCACGTTCGGTGTTAAACACATCACACTCGCCAAAGTAGTCTGCAAATTTAAGACGTACAATCTTCTTGTTAAAGCGGAAACGTACATTTTCAAATGCAAGTGCAAGTGAACGCACACGTTCTTCAATCATTGCACTGTGTGCTTCGTCAATATTCTCCATACCAAAGAATTCATAGTCTGGCTTAAACTTTACAGTTGTGCCTTTTAGTGATGTTTCTTTTGTACGGATGCGGTCAATCTGTCCGTTCTTGCCTACCATCTGTACTTGCAGTTTGCCATCGCTACTTTTAGCGTCAAACTTGCTAGATGTAACAAATGTAATCATTGAGCCTACACCGTTCATACCAATTGACTCACGATTGTCATCATCAAAGTTAGAACCTGCTCTAGCTCTTGTAAACGCACTTACCATCTGATATTCTTTACCATCTGGTGTGTCAATTTGTACACTGGGAATACCACGGCCGTTGTCGCTTACAACAATTGTACCATCTGCTTCAATGTCTACATCAATGCGTGTAGCATATTCGCCTTTGGTGCGAACATGTTCGTCTACACTGTTGTCAATAATCTCGTTAATAATTTTAAGCAATCCTGCCACAATATTTACTTTGGTAAATTCTGTGTTTATAAACGCCTGTTCTTGTTGTAAGACTTGTGATCCGCCGTACATTGAAAAGCGTTTACGGATATGCTCCTTATCCGATAATAGTTTAAAGTTATCAGTCATGAAATGCCTCTATTTTGTATTATATATGTATTATATAGCCAGATAACACAAAAGTCAACTATTATACTTCAACCTGTAGTAAGTTTCGTGCTTCCCGTCCAATTCAAACCCTACTACAGTTGTAGTCACATGCTTTCGAGCATCTTTATATGTTTCAAGTATTTCTACTCGTTCTGCCTTGTCTGATAAGAACTTAAACCACTCCATAGTTTTATATGCGTTGTCTAGTGTGCGTTCTAACTCTACACTAGATACGTGAGTTGCCCGCATACTGTCGCCGTGGTATGGAGTATCAAACGGAACCTTGATCATTGTTCAAATCTTTTCGCCTGCGGCAAATCCGCGGAATGTTTTAAAGCGTGGAAAGCGCAGGCTATATGTACCGTCTTGATTCTGTGTAATTGCGTCTGCTCTTACTTCTACTATGTTGCCAATGACATCACTTCGGCTAGCCCAATAATCATCACGATTGCTATCGCTGAACCCGCTACCCACATTAACGCTAATGTCTCGCCCGTCGTCGGTGCCTTTACAGACAATGGCTCCAAGGCGTCCTTCATTTCGTCCTGTTCCTTCTTCAACATCTACTACCTCCAAACTTACTTCAATAAATGGCTTGGCTTTAAGCCAAGCGTGTGTGCGTTTACACTCATAATGAGCATCAACGTCTTTAATCATAACACCTTCGTACCCACCTTCTACAGCCTGTTTATTAAGCTCTACAAAGCGGTCTTGTCCTTCTGTCGTGTCCAAATCAACATCTTCCCAGTCTAACGCTTGTACGTGCTGTAGTGTTGCTTGATGATCACGTACCCAATGATTAGTAATAAGGCTCCTAAAGCTCTGTGGCTTGTCCCAACTACCTGCTTGAAAGCAACCTAATGGAATAGTATCAAACAAATGTAATACAGCATCAGTAGATTGATTGCCATCTTTACGATGTACTTGCTTCATTAAGTCTTGGAAGTTAGCACTCATTACTTCTCCGTCTAATACAAGCGGGTAAGGCACAGGGTGATCTTTAATTACAGCTTCAATCTCTGCAATAATGTGTCCGAAGTTATGAAACTGTTTTCCGTTACGACTAAACATCTCTACTTTGTTGCCACGTACAATTGTAATAACACGCACACCATCTAGTTTAATTTCTATCTGCTTTTTACCAACCATTTTCTTTTCATGCTTCGCACTGTCATGTGCTAGACTACAAGTAAACACAGGCACAGTGCCTGGCACTACTTTGTTTACAGTCTTTTCACTTACGCCACAGCGCAAGTCTTTGATAAGAATTCTACGGTACCAACCATTCCACTGTTCAGTAGTAGCAACACTCATTGCAAGTTCAATTGCATCACGTGCCGCATGCCCTGTTAGTTCACGATTGGCAAGTTTATCAGCAAGTTCTTTAAACACAATCCAAGACAGTCCTTGTCCAGTTAATACATCTGTACGCTCTGGAACTTGCTTAACACCAAATGTCACAAGCGGATCAAGTGCCATAGTAACACCTTCAAAGAACTCGTCTAGTCCTTCTTCCGTTGCTTCTAAAATTACTTGTTCTTTTGCTAGTCGACTGTTGTCTGCTTCTAGTCTTTCGATAATATCTTGTGGTTGTGTTCTCATTGATTGCGCCTCTCTTAATGCCTTAGTATGTATGTATTATAACATCGTTGGCAGATTTGTCAACCGAATAATATTCAGGTTCCATGCCTAATGATTCGTGAAAGTCAAATACTTCGTATCCTTGCAAGCGATACCAAGTAGCACGTTTAGGTGTGCATAGAACGAGATGATCTTCTTTATCTCGTTCTATGCTGTAAAGACGATGTTCAATCATCCCACTCAATCTTATTGTACTTAGGTTTCTTCTTAATCTTGTTTTTAATTACTTGTGGACGGAAGGGACCTTGTGGATCCCTTACCGCCTTTGCTTCAAAGTTTCGCTGTTTAGGTGCCTGAGGACGGCGTGCTTTCTTTGACATTATACAATCCTTAATTCCTCGATATTTATAGGAGTGTAGTTGATCTGCTCAACACTAACACATCTATGGTTAGCTGTAGGACTTGCGTTCTGATGAATGTGTCCGTGTACGTTCAACATAGGCCCATCACCGAATCTGTGACTTTCGCCTAATGTACTGTTGTGTACAGGAACGTGAGTCATCAACAAGCCAAACTCGGGCCACATTCTCCACAAGTCAATCTTGCCCCACCAACCGCCATTGACGTGGAACTTAATGTTGTCATGGTTACCGACTATCAAACGCTTCTGTCCGTTCAAGCGAGGCATGTTAGTGTCCATCCACTCTTGCTTTCGAGTGCCAAACAACACATCGCCCAAGTGGTACACTTTGTCACCAGGCTTGACTACACTGTTCCAGTTAGCAATCATCTGCTCGTTCATGTCTTCTACATCAGAAAATTGATTTCTGCAAGGTTTGCCTACCTTGTCAGTGAAGGTCAAGATGTTAGCGTGATCAAAGTGTGTATCACTAATTACCCATATATCTCTAGCCATAATTATATTCTCTGTTGTCTAATTTATACCTTCATTATAGCATTATCTACAAAGACTGTCAACTAAATATTGCATGGATAGAGACTTATGGTGTATATGTTATGATAGTGAAACAGATTTGTTTCTTTTGAAGAATCAAATTCAAAGCTTAATAACGTTCAAAAACTCGTTAGATTATAATATTATTATAAACGAAGAAAATAGCAAAGTTAAGCATGTACGCAAATGTCTAAAAAAGATGGGCATTATAACACTATTAAAAACAGCTAATTTTAAATTTCAAATATGGAAAGCAACTGATTTTGTAAAATCTTCAGAAATGTTTAAAAACGGATATGTTAACCAACAAATATTAAAATTACATGTGCACCGACAGTCTAAATTCAAAGAACATGTAATTTTAGATACTCAACAAATTTTAATTTCTTATGACGCTTACGCAATTTTTCATCCTAAGGGTCATGTGTCAGAGGAAAGCGTAATCTTTAAAAAGACATACATAAAATATTGTCGCCTTTGGCATAATAACGAGCATATTCCAGTAAGACCGTCTACTACTCCTTACTTGTTTAAATCAAATATATTAATTGCACTCGAAAAATCATTTAAAAAACGATCTAATTATATAGATCATCTACAAGATTTTAATATATCAGAGTTTGCATTGTACAACTTATTTGAACAAATGTATGATCCTAATTATAAAGAAATAATTGGATATCCTATGGCTAGTACTTTATGGTTACCTGATGAAAACGGTTCTTATAAAAAATCAAGTAATAACGAGATAACTGTAGCAATTCATAGCAAAAGTGTTAATAAAATAGGAAAAGAAAAATACATGAAAATTATTTCAAAAATAATAAATCAGAATAAATATTCTTTCCTATAATGGCGGAAGCGGTGGGATTCGAACCCACGG